>Ga0073908_1000482_pt1 | contig 66637 bp, 56 predicted proteins | sample MucameincwithD2O_FD_65484 | JGI IMG/M metagenome (GOLD analysis project Ga0073908, IMG submission 65484) | Mouse cecum microbial communities from Vienna, Austria - Mucus amended microcosms incubated with D2O | ecosystem: Host-associated > Mammals > Digestive system > Large intestine > Cecum... | reverse complement strand
GGACTTGTGGCGCTGGCCGTGGGGTTGGTCGCTCCTACGGCCCAATCCTCCGTTGTGCCTGCTCTTTCGGAGGGAAGCGTGCTGGGCTTCACGGTGTTACTGCTGCTGTGGGGCGGCGGGATGGCGCTGATGGGCCGCGTAGAGCGCATGAAGCGCGAAAACGATTTGGTCACCTACCGCGACATCTTGGCCTACTCCCGGGGGGAAGAGCCGCCGCGCCGCGGTGCCTCGTTTACTCGCGCCCATCCGCGCCTGGCCGTGGCTTTGAAAACAGCGGCAGGAATGGCGGTTGGCTTCGCGGCCGCCTATGCGGCGTGCCACGTTGCGAGCACTCTGCTGGGGCAGTGAAACCCGTGCAGCTTTTGAGAACGTAGGGCCGGCGCCGCGTACGGCGGTCGATATTTTCAGGAAGAAAGGAATTACCATGAGACTCACACAGCAAGGAGAGCGCTTCGATTTGGTCAGCTCTCAGGGTTCCGTGAACGTGCGGCAGGTTATCGTGGATCGCAAGACGGGGGTGAATTACCTGCTGGCCTCGTCGTCTTTGACTAGTGGTTGCGGTCTTACGGTTTTGGTGGACTCCGAGGGGAGGCCAATCGTCACGCCGGTGGATTAAAGGGAACTTGCTCTGCGTCTGCGCAGGTCAAGAGCTTGAAGGAGGCGGGGCTGTCGCGGGTGCGGCGGCTCCGCCTTTTGTTATGCGGTGCGGGCGGTGTGCAGGATGATGCCCTTCAGGATGTCGGATTCGCTGGCCGTGAAGTGCCAGGTTTGGGCGGCGCGCAGCAGTTCCTGCAGAATGACCATGCCCGCCACGATGACCGGCGCGCGGCCCGGGTCGAGCCCCACCACTTCGCGCCGTTGGGCCAAAGGCACGTCCAGCTTGCGGAACACCGCTCCCAGCTCGTCGCCGGTAACGGGGGAGAGGTGCACCTTCTCGGAGTTGTACACCGCCATCTCGTCGCGCACTGAAACGGCCGTGGTGGCGGTGCCGGCCACGCATATCAGCTGGTCGAACGCCATGCCCTCGGCCAGCCAGCCGTCGAAGTAGGGCCCCCAGGTTTCGCGAATCCATTGACGCGCCGCCTCTATTTCGGCAGGGGAGGGTGGGTCGCTGTGGAAGAACCGCTCGGTAACACGGCGGCAGCCGATGTTGAAAGAGTGCAGGATGGAAGGGTTTTGCCCGGCGGCGCCATAGGCGATTTCGGTGGATCCGCCGCCGATGTCGGCCACCAAAATGGCCTGGCCGGGGAAATCGCTGGCGGCCCCCAGAAACGACAGCGTTGCCTCTTCGGTGCCGGGGATGATGGAAAGTGGTAGCCCGCGCAGCGCCAGGCGCTCTTGGAACACGGCGCCGTTTTCGGCGTCTCGGGCGGCGGAAGTGGCCATTGTGGTAACGGTGATGGGGGCGCCTTCCGCCTCCAGGTTCCGCAAAACCGCCTGGTAGCGGTCGAGTGCGGCGCATACCCGGTCCATCGCCTCCGGCTTCAGGCGCCCGGTGGCATCCACGTCTTCACCCAGATTGCAAATGGCGTACTCCTTGGCCAGCTGGGTTATGCGTCCCTCGCTGTCCACATCTGCCACCAGCATTCGGCAGGTGACGGTTCCGATGTCGATGGCGGCGTAGCGCCCGGGATTGAAAGTGCCCATATGCGTCCTTTCGCTTTTCTTTGCCGCCAAGCATACCGTTAAAAACACCGTCGGCGGGGCTCTTTTCGGAAACGCAACCGAACGAAAAGAATCGCGCCAATTCGGCAACGGGGTGGTGTTGGAGCGGTGGCCGCTGGCAAGGTGCGTTGGGGGCCTGACGATACGGCCGGCGGCTTTCGCGAAGTCTTTTCACCCTTGAGGCAAAGTGGGCCGCGAGCGGGGAATTCCAGTGCTAAAATGGCGCAGTTTTAGAAATTCCCACGTAAGGAGAGCCCATGACGCGTCCCATGACTATGGCGGAGAAGATTCTGGCCGCCCATGCGGGATTGGACGAGGTGGTGCCGGGGCAGCTTATCGAGTGCGACCTCGACCTCGTGCTGGCCAATGATGTAACGGCCCCCATCGCCATCAAAACGGTGCGACAGATTACCGACAAGGTGTTCGACCCAGAGCGCGTTCTGCTGGTGCCCGACCATTACGTGCCTAACAAGGACATCAAGAGCGCCGAGCAGGCGAAGATCGTGCGCGACTTCGCCCGCGAGCAGGGCGTCACCCATTTTTACGAGGTGGGCTGCATGGGCGTGGAGCACGCCCTTCTGCCCGAGCAGGGCGTAGTGGGGGCCGGCGACCTCATCATCGGCGCCGACAGCCATACCTGCACCTACGGCGCGCTGGGGGCCTTCTCCACCGGCGTGGGCTCCACCGATGCCGGCGTGGGCATGGCCACCGGCAAGGCCTGGTTCAAGGTGCCCTCCACCATCCTGTTCAAAATCAACGGCAAGCTGAACCCCGGCGTCACCGGCAAGGACATCATCTTGCACATCATCGGCATGATCGGCGTGGACGGCGCGCTGTACCAGGCTATGGAATTCACCGGCGACGTGATTGCCAACCTGCCCATGGACGAACGCCTTTCCATTTCCAACATGGCCATCGAGGCGGGCGGCAAGGCGGGCCTCATCGAGGTGGACGACGTGACCCGCACCTACCTGGACGGCCGCGTGGAACGCCCCTACACCGAGTACCACTCCGACCCGGACGCCGAGTACGCCCAGGTCATCGAAATTGACGGTGCCGACATTGTGCCTACCGTGGCCTTCCCGCACTTGCCTTCCAACACGCGCCCGGTGGCCGAGGCGCGCCACGTGAAGATTGACCAAGCGGTCATCGGCAGCTGCACTAACGGCCGGCTGGACGACATGCGCCAAGCGGCCGAGGTGCTGAAAGGGCGCAAGGTGCATCCGGATGTGCGCTGCATCATCATCCCCGCCACCCAGAAGGTGTACCGCCAGTGCATGGAAGAAGGCCTGATGGACATCTTCCTGGAGGCCAATTGCGCGGTTTCCACCCCCACCTGCGGCCCGTGCCTGGGCGGCTACATGGGCATCCTGGCCGCCGGCGAGCGCGCCATCGCCACCACCAACCGCAACTTCGTGGGCCGCATGGGCGACCCCACTTCCGAGGTTTACCTGTCGTCCCCGGCCGTGGCCGCCGCCAGCGCGGTGCTGGGCCACATCGGCCTGCCGGAAGACCTGGACTAAATCGCCCGTACCCTGAAAGGACTGTCATGCAATTCAAAGGCAGCGCCCACCGCTACGGGCGCGACATCGACACCGACGTAATCATTCCGGCCCGCTACCTGACCACCTCCGACCCCGCCGAGCTGGCGAAGCACTGCATGGAGGATTTGGACACCCAGTTTGTGGAGAAGGTGCAACCTGGCGACATCCTGGTGGCCGAGGAGAACTTCGGCTGTGGCTCTTCCCGCGAACACGCCCCCATCGCCATCAAGGCGGCCGGCGTGGACGTGGTGATCGCCAAGAGCTTCGCCCGCATCTTCTACCGCAACGCCATCAACACCGGCCTTGCTATCATGGAGTGCCCGGCCGCGGTGGACGCCATCGGCCAAGGGGACGTGGTGAGCGTGGACACCGAAACCGGCACCATCGTGGACGAGACCACCGGCCAAACTTTCACGGCGCAGCCGTTCCCGCCCTTCATCGCCGAGATCATCGAGGCGGGCGGCCTGGTGAACCGCTGGAAGAACAAGTTGGGCCAACAGTAGTTTTACGGGAAAGGAAGCGGTTGTGAAAACCTACAACATTTGCCTGTTGCCGGGCGACGGCATTGGGCCGGAGATCATCGCCGAAGGCGTGAAGGTGCTGGATGCGGTCGGCCGCAAGTATGACGTGGCCTTCAACTACACCGAAGCCCTGCTGGGCGGCATCGCCATCGACGAAACCGGCACCGCGCTGCCCCAGGAAACCCTGGATGTGGCGAAGGCGTCGGACGCGGTGCTGCTGGCGGCAGTGGGCGGCCCGAAATGGGACACCACCGATCCCAACCAGCCGCGGCCGGAACAGGGGCTGCTGGGCATTCGCAAAGAGCTGGGGCTGTACACCAACCTGCGCCCGGTGGCCATTTTCAACGCCTTGGCCAGCGCTTCCACGTTGAAGCCGGAAATCATCGACGGCGTTGACCTGATGATCGTGCGCGAGCTGACCGGCGGTTTGTACTTCGGCATGCGCGAGCGCTTCTACGACGAAGAGGGGGCGGGCGTGAACGGCGCCAACGGGCAGCGCGCCTACGACACGCTGGAGTACCGCGAGTACGAAATCGACCGCATTGCCCGTCAGGCTTTCGAGGCGGCTCGCAAGCGCCGCGGCAAGGTGACCAGCGTTGACAAGGCCAACGTGCTGGAAACCAGCCGCCTGTGGCGCGAGATCGTGCACGCCATCCACGATGCCGAGTATCCGGACGTGGAGCTGGAGGATTTGCTGGTGGACAACACCGCCATGCAGCTGATCAACCGCCCAGCGGATTTCGACGTGGTGGTGACCGAGAACATGTTCGGCGACATCCTCTCCGACGAGGCGGCCCAGATCACCGGCTCGCTGGGCATGCTGGCCTCTGCCAGCCTGGGCGACGGCGTGGCCCTCTACGAGCCCAGCCACGGCAGTGCCCCCGACATTGCCGGTTTGGGCGTGGCCAACCCGCTGGCGCAGATCCTTTCGGTGGAAATGATGCTGCGCTACAGCTTCGACATGGGCGCGGCGGCCGATGACATCCATCGCGCCGTGACCGCGGTGCTGGACGAAGGCTGGCGCACCGGCGACATCAAGGGCCCCGACACCCCTGCCGACAAGGTGGTGGGCACCGTCAAGATGGGCGATTTGGTGTGCGAGCGCATCTAGCGCATCAAAATTGACGGCTTTATAGGATTAGTTCGCATTCGTGGGGCGGAGATTCAATCTCCGCCTTTTCTCTACGGGGCGCTGCGGAAAGGGAGGTGAGGGGCCATGGCGAAATTCGACCCGATTGCCTACATCAACGAGCCGCGCTGGCAAAAGGTGAGCCTGGGGCTTGAGCGCACGCGGCTTTTGTTGGAGAAGCTAGGGCGGCCGCAAGACGCCTTGCGGTTCGTGCACGTGGCCGGCACCAACGGCAAAGGCTCCACCTGCGCCTACATCGAGCGCATTCTGCGGGAGGCGGGCTATCGCACGGGGCTCTTCACCAGCCCGTTCATCCATTGCTTCGAAGAGCGCATTCGCGTGTGCGGCCGCAACATTTCCGTCGAAGCCTTGGGTGCCGTAACGCTTGCGGTGCGGGATGCCGCGTGCGAGGTGGAGGCGCAGCGGGGAGAGCATCCCACGGAGTTCGAGCTCATGTGCGCCACGGCCCTGTGCCACTTCGCCCAAGAGCGCTGCGACATCGTGGTGCTGGAGGTGGGGTTGGGGGGCCGTCTGGACTCCACCAACGTCATAGAGCGACCGGAACTCTGCGTGGTAACCCCCATCGCCCTCGACCACACGGCCATTTTGGGGGAAACCATCCCCGAGGTGGCGGCCGAGAAAGCGGGCATCCTCAAATCCGGTGCGCCGGTGCTCAGCTGGCCCCAGAAGCCCGAGGCCATGGCGGTGGTGGAGGCGCGGGCGGCAGAGCTGGGCTGTCCGGTAACTGTGGCGGACTTCGGGAAGCTGGAGGCGGGGCCGTTGCGGTTAGGGGAGGGGCAGCGGCCCTTCCGCACCTTTACTTATGAAGGAGAGGCCTATCGCACGGGGCTGCTGGGCTGCTACCAGCCGGCGAACGCTGTCATGGCGCTGGAAGCCGTGCGGCTATTGCGGCAGCGCGGCTGGGCAATCCCTGAGGACGCCGAGCGACGAGGGGTGGAGCGGGCCCAGTGGCCCGGGCGCTTCGAGGTGGTGGCAACGGGGCCGCTTACCATCGTCGATGGCGGCCACAACCCCCAAGGGGCCCAGGCGCTGGCGGAATCCCTTGCGGAAGTGCTGCAGGCAACGGGCCAAAAGAAGGCGGTTTTGGCCATGGGCGTGCTGGCGGACAAGGACGTTCGGGCCATGGTGCGGGCGGTGGCGCCGCACGCGGCAGGGTTCGTGCTGTACGCTCCGGAAAACCCCCGCGCGCTTGCGGCCGAGCAGCTGGCCCAGGTAATTGCGGAAGAGGCGCCCGGGGTGCCGGTTGCGTTGGCGCCCGATGCTGCGGCGGCCTTGCGCCAGGCCCGCGCCCAAGCGGGGCCGGAGGGCGTGGCCGTGGCCTTCGGCACCCTCTACGCCATCGCCGATCTCATGAAGGCCCTCGATTAAGCAGTAAAGAAAACGCCCTCCGAAGAGGGCGTTTCCATAAGGCTCAGGTGAGTGCGGCGCTACAGGTTGTCAATGTAGGCAACCACGTCGCCCAGCGTTTCCAGCCCCTCCGGCTCGCCGAAATCGATGTCCAGCTGGTCTTCCAGCGCGCAAATCAGCTCAACGGTATCCAGCGAATCCAGCCCCAGTGTGGCGAATGTGGCCTCTTCGGTGACATCGGCCGGGTCCACATCCAGATTTTCCTGCAGGATGGTGCGAATCACATCGATGGTGGCCATGGGGTTAGTCCTCCTTTTGCACCAGCAGGCCGTAGCCACCGTCGTCGCGACGGTACAGCACGGAAACCTTGTTGGAATCGCGGTCGGTGAACACGAAGAAGTCATGCCCCAGCAGGTCGATCTGCACCAGGGCGTCCTCTTCGGTCATGGGGGTGAACTCGGTTTCCTTGCGGCGCACCACTGCTTCCTCGTCGTCCTGCAGCTCGTTCATCAGCTTGTCCAGGTCGAGGTCGGTCTCCGGCTTGGCGTCCTCGTGGGCGTAGTCCACAATGCGCTCGGTGGCGCGCACGCGCTTGTCCACCAGGCGGGTCTTGTACTTGCGAATCTGGCGAGCGATCTTGGCGGCGGCCACGTCGATGGCGGCGTACATGTCCTCTTCGCTCTCCTCCACGCGCACGATGCGGCCCTTGATGCGAACGGTAACTTCGCAAATGGCCGGCAACGGGTTGGCGGGGTTCTTCTCATGCATAAGGACGACTTCAGTGCTGATGGGATCAGCGTCGATGGCCTTGAGGGAATTGCCGATCTTTTCCTCTGCGTAGCTGCGGAGGGCGTCGGTGATGGCAATCTTGCGTCCCGTCACTGTAATGCTCATAGCGTCCACCTCTTTAATCGTGGCGAATAAAAAACAGCCTTCCGAAAGGCGCCGGGCACAAGGACGGCTTGCTGCATTTGGAATGCGAAGATGCGGCATGCACGGTCATCTGCGGCCCCTCTCGTTTAGCTGCATGAATAGGATAACGCAAATCGGCGAAATGGAGAAAGGTTTAGTGAAATGACCAGAAACAGTTTTCTGACTCGTAACGCAGATTTCGCAGATGAGCGCGGGCAGGCGGGCGATATGGAGATAAATCAAGGACTTTAGTTCAATGGAGTAAAAAGAGCGTTACAATTATTTGTTATTGATTCGCATGGGTTTCCGGGCGAGGTACTGTTAATCCAAATTTGCAAATTCCGGCATGGCGGGCCATGGAGACACGGGCCGTCTGCGTTTCGGCCGTGGTTGCGGGCGGCTGAGGTTTTTCGTTTCCGAAAGGCGGTTGTTGGCTTTGGACAAGTTGTTCATTCCCGAAGTGCAGGGGCACCTTCGCCGATCGAAGGCCGTGGTGGCGCTCACCCATTCCTCCACGAAAGCGGCCATGGCCATGCTGCTGGCGGCGGTGGTTGCCCTGGTGGTGGCCAATACCGGTGCCCACGAGGGCTTCCTTGAGTTCTTCCACACGGAAGTGGTGCTGGGCGTGGGGCCGCTTGTGGGGGAGATGTCGCTAGCCCACATCATCAACGACATTTTCATGGCGGTGTTCTTCCTGCTGGTGGGCTTGGAAATCAAGTATGAAATGACGGTGGGCGAGCTCACCAACATCCGCCAGGCGGCGCTGCCCATTATCGCCGCTTGCGGCGGCGTGCTGGCCCCCATCGTGATCTACAGCATCTTCAACGGCATGAACCCCGAAACCGCCCACGGCTGGGGCGTGCCCACTGCCACCGACATCGCGTTCGCGCTGGGCATCATGGCGCTTCTGGGCAATCACGTGCCCAACGGCATCCGGGTGTTCCTCTCAACGCTGGCGGTGGCCGACGACATCATCGCCATCCTGGTCATCGCCATCTTTTATGGCCAGAGTCCGTCGGTTTTCTGGCTAGTCATGACCGCTGTGGTGATGGTGGTGCTCATCTTGATGAACCGCGCCCACGTATACTCGCTGACGCCGTATCTTTTGCTAGGCGTTGTGCTGTGGTTCTGCGTGTTCAGCTCGGGGGTGCACTCCACTATCGCCGGTGTGCTTTTGGCCTTCACCATTCCGTCTGGTTCCCGGGTAAATCTGCGTACCTTCCTCACTTGGTCGGATGAGCGGGTGAAACAGGCGTCGAGTCAGTTCGATGCCAATGCGCCCATCATGGCCCAGGGCGATTACATGAAAACGGTGAAGCACCTGTCTAAGGTGGCCAATGAGGTTATTCCGCCCGCCACGCGGCTGGAACACGCGTTGTATCCGTGGGTGTACTTCGGGGTGCTGCCGCTGTTTGCCCTCACCAACGCCGATGTGGCCCTGGTGGGCAACGATATTGGGCAGATGCTCAGCAGTCCGGTGCTCTATGGCGTATTTTTCGGCCTGCTTTTGGGCAAGCCCATTGGCATTGTGCTGTTCAGCTGGCTTACGGTGAAGTTCAAGATTGCCGATTTGCCTACCCATTGCAATTGGATGCACATGTTGGGAGCGGGCATCTTGGGCGGTGTGGGCTTCACAATGGCCATTTTCGTGGCGAATCTGGCATTCCCCGATCCGGTATTGGTGGCCGATGCGAAGCTGGGCATCTTGTCGGCTTCGCTGGTGGCGGGCATCCTGGGCTTCGTGTTCTTGTTCGTGCAGGCAGAGCGGGCCAAGAAGCAGGGGCTGAGCTTCGGCGAGGCCACCGACATGATCGATCCGCAATCCGAGGAGCCGTTTGAGCGGATGGCCGAATCCGACGGCACCATCCAAGAGGAGTTCGAGCAGGAAGGGGCCGCTGAGGCGAAAGCGGCCGAGGCTCAAGACGCCGAAGGGCTGCGATAGCTTCCACCCTCTCAGGCCATCAAGCCCCGGCGGTTTTCGCCGGGGCTTTTTTGTTGACTTGCATACCCTCATAGGGTATAAATTACGACAATAATATACCCCCTGGGGGTTTAGAAAGGAGCTTTCATGGATGAGGTGACCGCAGCGGAAGGCTGTTGCTGCCATCACAAGAAAACGCCCCGCAGCGCCGAGCTGCAGGCGGATGTGCAAAAGCGGCTGAACCGCGCCATCGGCCAGTTGAACGGCGTGAAGGCCATGATTGATGAGAACCGCTATTGCGGCGATGTGCTCACGCAGTTGGCGGCGGCCGAGAGCGCCATCCGCCGGGTGCGGGAGCTGTTGCTGAAAGAGCACATGGAAACCTGCGTGGTGGAAGAAGTGCAGGCGGGCAACACCGCGGTCATCGATGAGGTGTTGAAGCTGATGAGGAATTTCGGCTAGGGCGCGGCCCGTTTGGCCGGTGAGGAGCTATCGTGACGGAAGAAAACGGAACCCAGGTGCACGCGCAGCAGCTGCGCCGGGTGGTGTTCGCCGTGGACACCATGCACTGCGAGAAGTGCGTTGCCAACGTGACCAAGCATTTTCAGGAATTCCCCGGCGTGCTGGGGTGCCAAGTGGACTTGGAGGCGCAAACGGCGGCGGTGGACTTTGACGGCGCGGTAACCGATGTGGCGAAGTTGCTGCACGCGCTGGATGACACCAACTTCAAGATTTCCGAGCGGTGCCCGGTACAGCACTGGGTGCTGTTTGCCGTGGACACCATGCACTGCGAGAAGTGCGTTGCCAATGTGATTAGCCACTTCGAGGCGGCGCCCGGGGTGACGGCCGTTCGGGTGGACCTGCCGGGGCAGGTGGCCGAGGTCACCTACGACGGCAACGTCACCAGCTTGGAGCAGCTGCTGCACGCGCTGGACGACACCAACTTCCAGCTGACGGTGCGCGAGGCTTCCGAGCAAAAGGCGGCCGCCCCTGCGGAGGGGGTTTCTACGGAGGGCTCTTCTGCGGAGGATGACTGCTGCCGGGGGGACTCCGCTCGACGCGTCCTCGCGCCGAGCCAAGGTCTCGGCGCTCCTTTGGCTTGTCCGGACCTCGCTCCGTCCCCCCGGCAGCAGCCTGCCATAATGGATTCGGAGGACGGGCGCAGCCGGGAAGGCGCCGCTGCAACCGCCCCTCGTAGGGCAGAGATTCTATCTCTGCCTAAGGAGCAACCGGAAGACGGCGCTGCATCAGCCCCCGTCGCCACCTCGGGCACGGCCAAGATGCGCATCGCTATCGAGGGCATGCACTGCGCCAATTGCGCCGCCACCATCGAGCGCAACTACGCTAAAACCCCCGGTGTCATCAAATGTGCCGTCAACCTGGCCAACAACACCGGCATTGTGGAGTTCGATCCTTCGGTGGCGTCGGTGGACGACATGCTGCGGGTGTTCGATCCGCTGGATTTCACCGCCGAGATAATCCCCGATGACGCGCCTTTGGTGGATGAGCAGCGGCGCGCCAAGGAGAAGGCCCGCGGCCGCCACGACCTGAAGGTTTTCGGCACTGCGGTGGCCCTCACGCTGGTCATTTTCTGCATCGGCATGCTCCCTGGTTGGCACATGGGGGTGGGCGAGGCGCTGGCCAGCGCCTTTGTGCCCAATCCCACCCATGCCCAAGCCATGTTCGCCGTCAATATCCTGCTGCTCGTGCTCACCATTCCGGTGCAGTTCGGTTGCGGCGCCCGCTTCTACAAGGGGGCCGTGGGCAGCCTGCGGGGCGGTTCGGCCAACATGGACGTGCTAGTGGCGCTGGGCACTTCCATCGCCTTTTTGTTCTCGCTGTGGATCACGTTCCAACCGGTGGTAACCGGCGACTGGACCGGCCATTCTGCCATGGCCATCAACGACGGCATGCCCTATTTCGAAACCTGCGCCATGCTGATCACTTTCGTGCTGCTGGGCAAAATTCTGGAAGCCCGGGCGAAGGGCGCCACCAACCAGGCCATCGAAGCGCTGATGAACCTCACGCCGCCGGTGGCCCGCGTGGTGCGCGGCGGCGCCGAAGAGGAGGTGCCGCTGGCCAGTGTGATGGTGGGCGATACGGTTGTGGTGCGTCCCGGCGAGAAGATGCCGGTGGACGGCGTGGTAATTGTCGGTCGTTCGGAAGTGGACGAATCCATGCTCACTGGCGAGCCGCTGCCGGTGCTGAAAGAGGAGGGCTCGGATGTAACCGGCGGTACCGCCAACACCACTGGCGCGCTTACCGTGCGCGCGCTTCGGGTGGGGAAGGATTCCACGCTTTCCCGCATCGTGCGGGCAGTGGAGGACGCGCAGGGGTCGAAGGCGCCGGTGCAGCGCATGGCCGACAAAATTGCCGCCGTGTTCGTGCCCGCCATTCTGGTTCTAGCTGCTATCACCTTCTGCATCTGGTTCTTCTTCGTTCCCGCGGCCGACGGCGCCAACCAGTTCCAGCGGGCGCTGCTGCCGGCTATCGCAGTCATCGTGGTGGCCTGCCCCTGTGCGCTGGGCCTGGCCACGCCCACGGCGCTCATGGTGGGCATGGGCAAAGGGGCCCAGCTGGGGGTGCTCATCAAAGACGGCGAAGTGCTGGAGCGGGTGTGCCACCTGAGCGATGCCGTGTTCGATAAAACCGGCACCCTCACCGTGGGCTCCCCCCAGGTGGTGGAGTGCACGGTGGCGCCGGCGGATTTGCGGCTGGCGGCCGCGCTGGAGGCCAAGAGCGAGCATCCGCTGGCGCGCGCGGTGGTGGACTACGCCGCTGCCAGCGGAGCGCTGGGGGCGGAAGTGCAGAACGCCCATCGTCAGGCCTTTGCCGCTAACGCCGCCCGGTTGCCGCAGGTAGATGGCAAAACGGTGGGGGAGAAAGAAGCCCTTGCCGCCTACGGCAGGCTATTGGCCCAGGCGCTGCCTGCTGCCGCCGATTTCCAAGCGGTGGTGGGCAAAGGCGTGCAGGGCGTCGTGGAGGGCCATACGGTGTTCGTGGGCTCCCGCGTCAGCGTGGACGGTCGCGATGCAGGAGGGTTCTCGTTCCGCGACCAGCCTAAAGCCGGCGCCGCCGGTGCCGTGGCCCAGCTGCGGCGCGATTTCGCCGTTACCAGCTACATGGTTACCGGAGACGCCCCGGCCCCGGCCCGTGAGGTGGCTGCCGAGGTGGGCATTGCCCCCGATCACGTATTTGCCGAGGTGAAGCCGTTGGAAAAGGCAGAGAAGGTGCGGCAGGTGAAGGAATCCGCCGTGGCGGCGCAGAAGGCAAAGGGCCAGAAGGGCGCGGCGCCGGTGGTGGCCTTCGTGGGCGACGGCATCAACGACGCTCCGGCGCTGGCGGCGGCCGACATCGGCGTGGCCATGGCCTCCGGCACCGATGTGGCCCTGGACGCGGGCAGCGTGGTGCTGATGCGCAACAAGCTGAGCGATCTGGTGGTGGCGGTGCGGCTTTCCAAAGCCACGATGCGCAAGATCAAGCAGAACCTGTTCTGGGCCCTCATTTACAACTGCATCATGATTCCGCTGGCGGCGGTGGGCATCTTGGCCCCGGCCTTGGCGGGGGCGGCGATGGCGTTTTCCAGCGTGTCGGTGGTAAGCAACTCGCTGCTTCTGAAGCGGTTTAGGTAGGGTGTTTCGCTCTTTGTTTTCCGTGGGCCGTCCTGCGCAGGGCGGCCCTTCGCGCTATTTGGCCGAGGCTGTTGCGGCGGTTTTCGCTCGCTTGCCCCAGCGGGGCGCCGCTGGGGGGCCGCTGCGTTATACTTTCCGCAGTTTATTCCCCCATAGAGAGGGCTCGTATGAAGAAAGCAGCCTTGGTGCTGGCGGCCGGCGCCGGCACGCGCATGAAGTCCAAAAAGCCGAAGGTGGCTCATGAAATTCTGGGAAAACCCTTGGTGAACTGGGTGGTTGACGCTGCGGAAGCGGCGGGTATGGACCAGGTGGTCACGGTGGTGGGCCACGGCCGCGAGTTCGTAGAGCCCCTGGTGGCCCACACTACCGTGGCGGAGCAGAAGGAGCGCAAGGGCACCGCCGATGCGGTGGCTTCGGCCGCCGATGCGCTGGCCGGCTTCGACGGTTCGGTGGTGGTGCTCTCCGGCGACTGCCCGCTTATCACTTCCGACACCATTGCCGCGCTGGCCGAGCTGCGGGAAACCGCCGATGCCGCCGCGGTGGTGCTTACCATGAAGCTGGACAACCCCTTCGGCTACGGCCGCATCGTGCGCGATGAGGCGGGCCAGGTGCTGCGCATCGTGGAGCAAAAGGACGCCACGCCCGAGGAGGCCGCCATCGACGAGTGCAACTCCGGTTTCTATTGCTTCGACGCGCGGTTTTTGTTCGAGGCGCTTTCCCAGGTGGACAGCAACAACGCCCAAGGGGAGTTCTACCTCACCGACGTCATTGAAATCGGTCGGAAGGCGGGGCGCGCAGTGCTGGCGCTGCAAGCGGAGGACCCGCAGGAGTGCCTGGGGGTGAACTCCCGCGTCCAGCTGGCCGAGGCCACCGGCGTGCTGCAGCGGCGCATCAACGAAAAGCACTTGGCCGCCGGCGTTACCATGTGGGACCCGGCTCAGGTGTGGATCGGCCCCGATGTTGTTATCGCCCCCGACGTGGAGCTGCTGCCCCAGGTGATGCTACTGGGTGCCACTTCCATCGGCGAGGACACCGTGGTGGGCCCCAACTGCCGCCTCACCGACACCGTGGTGGGGAAGGGCTGCGTGATTGACGAGACCATCGCCATCGAGGCGCAAGTGGACGACGGCGCCACCTGCGGCCCCCGCGCCTACCTGCGCCCCGGCGCGCACCTGTGCGAAAAGGCCAAGGCCGGCACCCACGTGGAAATCAAGAAGTCCACGGTGGGGAAGGGCTCGAAGGTGCCGCACCTGTCCTATGTAGGCGATGCCACCATCGGCGAAGGGGTGAACCTGGGAGCCGGCACCATCACCTGCAACTACGACGGCAAGCACAAGCATTCCACTGTTATCGGCGATGAGGTGTTCGTGGGCTCTTCCACCATGCTGGTGGCTCCGGTGACCATCGGCGAAGGCGCCACCATCGGCGCCGGCTCGGTGATCACGAAGGACGTGAGCCCGCACTCGCTGGGGCTGGGCCGCGCCCGCCAGACGGAAATCGAAGGCTGGAAGCCGAAGGCGTAGTTTTCCCTTGTTAATCCCAGGCGCTTGGGGCTTTTCGCCCCTATAATGAGCGTCACTGAGCCGAACGTCTTGAAGGAGAGATTCATGACCGAGATGCAGAAGAGCTTGGCGTTGTTTTCCGGCACCGTTTCGCCCGAGTTGGCGGAGAAGATTGCCGACACGTTGGGCGTGAACCTGGGCAACATCCGTCTGGAGAAGTTCGCCAACGGCGAGATTTACGCCCGCTATCTGGAGTCGGTGCGCGGGGCCGATGTGTTCCTCGTCCAGTCGGTGGCCGGCGATCACATCAACGACGCCCTGATGGAGCTGCTGATCATGATCGATGCCGCCAAGCGCGCCAGCGCCCGCACCATCACCGCGGTCATTTCCCACTACGGCTATGCCCGGCAAGACCGCAAGGCGGCGGCCCGTGAGCCCATTACCGCCAAGCTGGTGGCCGATCTGCTGCAGGCGGCCGGCGTGAACCGTGTGATGACCATCGATCTGCACCAGGGCCAAATCCAGGGCTTCTTCAACGTGCCGGTGGATCACCTCACGGCCCTGCCCATCCTGGCGGATTACTTCAAGAACAAGAACCTTGACCAGGACAAACTGTGCGTGGTTTCCCCTGATGTGGGGCGCGCCAAGGCTGCCAAGAAGCTGTCCGACATGCTGGACGCCGACCTGGCCATCATGCACAAGGGCCGTCCGGGCCACAACAAGGCGGAGATCACCGCCCTTATCGGTGAGGTGGCCGGCAAGACTTGCATCCTGAACGATGACATGATCGATACCGGCGGCTCCATCGTGGCCGCTGTGGAAACCCTGAAGAACAAAGGCGCCGAGAAGATTTACGTGTGCTGCACCCATCCGGTATTCTCCGGCCCGGCTTACGAGCGCATGAACAACCTGGACGTGGAAGAAGTGGTGGTGTGCGACACCATTCCCGTGCCGCTCGACAAGCAAACCGGCAAGATCAAGGTCATTTCCGTGGCGCCGCTGTTCGCTCGCGCCATCGCCAACGTGTACAGCAACGGCTCGGTAAGTGACCTGTTCGACCCCGACTTCGCGCTATAAGGTTCCGATGGCCTGACGGCCATCGGAACCTCTGGTTAAGGGCTCCCTGCCCTCCCAAAGGTGGGCCGGTTGGGCGGGGCTGCGCTCGATGCTCCGTACGGGGTGAGCTAACTCGCCTAACGGCGAGTGGATCTCGCCCCTACTTCGCTTGGCCGGACCTCGCTCCGACCTGCCGAATCGGCCCATCCAAGAAGAAGTGCGCTCGGCCGGCCTTCGGGCCAATCTGGGGCACCTGGGAAACCCTCGGCTGCCGGCTTGGACCTGTGGTCGGGCGGCGACCGGGGCGGCTGGAGGGCGGGCCGGCCCGGCAGGATGCCATGGCAGGTTGAATTCGTAGGGCAGAGATTCTATCTCTGCCTTTTGCTTAGATTGGATGATTGATGTACCTGATTGCTGGCTTGGGAAATCCCGGCCCGGAATACGCTGACACGCGGCACAACGCCGGGTTCATGGTGGTGGACCGTTTGGCAGAAGAACTGGGCGCCCGCTACTGGAAAAACGAGGGCGGTGCCCTTACGGCCAAGGTGCTGTACAAGGGGCAAGAGCTGGTGCTGGCGAAGCCCCAAAGCTTCATGAACACTTCCGGCGGCCCCGTGAAAAGCCTGATGAGCGCCTATGGGTTGAAGCCCGATCAGCTTATCGTGGTGCATGACGAGTTGGACATCCCCGCCGGCACCATCCGGGTGAAGCTGGGGGGTGGCCACGCCGGTCACAACGGGCTGCGTTCCATCTGCGACAAGCTGGCCACCCGCGATTGGCTGCGGGTGCGCATCGGCATCGGCCGCCCGCCGGGGCGCACGCCGGTGGCGGATTTCGTGTTGGCAGCCCCGAAGAAGGAGCAAGCGGAAGAGCTGGCCGCCGCGGTGGACGAGGGGGCGAAAGCGGTGCTTTCCCTCATCGACAACGGTCTGGAGAAAACCCAGCAAGCCTTCAACTGAGTGTGTCAGGGGGACGTTCAATTTTGACCACCGTTCGCAGGGCAGAGATTCTACTCTGCTTTTCTTGCTTCTGGGGCGGGGGAAAGGACGGGGCTATCCAAATCGCTCGAACGGTCCTGCTTTGGAAAGTGCGCCAGCGGTGCGCTTTCGTGGCCGCTCACTCAGGGGACGGGGCTGATGTCGGGTTTTGGGCATCCCTACAGGCTCAGATAATAGGGGCAGATATCCTCGTAGGTGCCATCGGGCATGCGGAAGCCGCCAGGTATGGTGCCCAGCTGCACGAACCCAAGGCTTTCGTACAGCTTGCGCGCCACGGTGTTTGTGGCCACTACAGCGTTGAATTGCAGGACTTTGAAACCGTGAGTTCTCGCCTGCTGGATGCAGTCGCTTACCAGGGCTCGTCCCGCTCCGCGCCCCCGTGCCTTTGAGCCCACGGCATAACTGGCGTTGGAGATGTGGCCGCAGCGGCCTACGTTGTTGGGGTGCAAAATGTAGAGCCCCAGCACCTCGCCGGTTGCGTGATCGAGGGCAACTCCGCAATGGGTTTGCTCGGCGAAGAACGCAGTGGCCTCCTCGACGGAGAGCTGATCTTCCTGGGGAAAGGCAATGCCGTCCGCCACCACTTCGTTCCAGATGGCGGTCATGGCGGGAAGGTGCTTGGCGGAGTAGGGGGCCACGGCAGGGGTGGGACGGTTGCTCATAAAGGTTCCTTTCACGGTGTTCAGGAAATATTAGCGGTAGTTGTTGGAAAATAGTTTCAGCATTTCGATGATGGCACCAGCCTGCGCTTGTGCCATTTCTCCCATGGTCCTATAATTTTGTTCAACGAAAGTGGTTCCTATGGTGGAAATTTACATGCATCCCCATGCGCTTAAGCACGGGCTGCAAGCGGAAGACATCAAATGTGCTTGCCGAACTGGGTCTGGCTAGGGGGTAGCCTTATGAAGAAAACTGCAGAAGAGCTTGAAGAGATGTTCGGTGTTACGGCTGAGCAGATCGAAGAGTGGGATGAGATGATGGTGCGCGGAGAGGTGCCCGGAAAGCCGGTGGGCGAAGTGGTTGTGGGCCGGCCGTTGCTGTTCGGGGCCGAGCTGAAGTCGGTGGGATTCAAAGAAACCGAAGAGAAGATAGAGGCCATCGACCGCCGCGCCGACAGTTTGGGAATGCGCCGCTCTGATTATCTGCGGTGGCTCATTGACAAAGACCTTGCCGATGCCACGGTAGCTTAAAGGAAACGGAACTCCCATGCCCTGTGCCGATGGAGCCATCGATAACCCCTTGCGCCTTTTTTCGCCCGCTGCTCAGGAGTGGTTTGTCCAAGAGTTGGGACAGCCCACCGATGTGCAGCGGCGTGCCTGGGAGGTTATCGCTTCGGGGGAGAACGCATTGGTGGTGGCTCCCACAGGTTCGGGCAAAACGTTGGCGGCGTTCTATTTTGCCATTGATCGCCTGTGGCAGGAGAAGAGCGCCGTCGCTCAGGGCTCGCAAGGGGATGGGGCCGCATCGCCAAAGCCGAGGAAAGGCAAGGGGCGCTCGAAAGGCGTCCGTGTGCTGTACATTTCCCCGCTGAAGGCGCTGGGGGCCGATGTGGAGCGCAACCTGCGGCGGCCTTTGGCTGGCTTGGCAGCGAAGGCGGTTGCGGGCGGGATGGAGGCGGCTACTGCCGCGGGACTTGTCACCACGGCGCAACGCACGGGCGATACCACCCCGGATCAGCGGCGGAAGATAGTCAGCCATCCCCCCGACATTCTCATCACTACGCCTGAGTCGTTGTACCTTATGCTTACTTCGCAGGTCCGCGAGGTGCTGAAAACAGTAGAAGCTGTCATTGTGGACGAGGTGCATGCCCTGGCGGGCAACAAGCGGGGTGCCCACCTGTCCTTGAGCTTGGAGCGTCTGGATGCGCTTTTGCCCCGGCCCGCCCAGCGGGTGGGGCTGTCTGCCACGGTGCGTCCGGTGGAAGAAGTGGCGCGGTTCTTGGGCGGCGTGCATCCGGTGACGGTGGTGCAGGCGCAGGCGCGGCCTTCGCTGGATCTGCGGGTGGCAGTGCCGGTGCCGGACATGACAGCCGTTCCGGCTTTCGGCGGGGCTGCGTTTGACAAGGCGCGCTCTTCCGGCGCCAACGGCGCTGGGCCCCGCCGTGTCCCTGCGGAAAACGCTTGGAAATCGGACAGGGCGTTGCGAGCCCTGATGGCGAACGAGGCCCCTTCCGTTTCGCCCGACAGCCGGGTGGGGGCGGTCACCATTTGGCCTTACCTGGAAAGCGACATCCTCGATTTGGTTCTCACCCATCGTTCCACCATCGTATTTGTCAATTCCCGCGGCTTATGCGAGAAGCTGACGGCACGGTTGAACGAGTTGTACGCCCGCCGCTACGGCGGCAGGGCAGTGACGTTCGTTGATGCCGGATACTGGTCGGCCGTTGGGAGCGTTGACACGGCGGGGCCGCGTACCGCTGGTGCCAGCGGTGAGGAGCAGCGTTGCTCCAAGGGGGATGAAAGCAGCGCTGTTGGGCAGTTTTGCCCAGGGGCCCACGGTGAAGCGCTTCGAGGGCTTGGCCCCACGGGCGCCTATCGCTCGGACATGGGCTCTTCCACTGAGCTGGGACAAGGGGCGCCAGAGGTAGTGGCCAAGGCCCATCACGGCTCGGTGTCCAAGGAACGCCGCCGCGAAGTGGAGGAAGCGCTCAAGAGCGGTGCGCTCCCTTGTGTTGTAGCCACTTCCAGCCTTGAGCTTGGCATCGACATGGGCGAGGTGGATTTGGTGGTGCAAGTGGCGCCGCCTCCTTCGGTGGCCAGCGGCCTTCAGCGCGTTGGCCGCGCCAATCATCAAGTGGGCGGTAAGTCGGCGGGGGTGTTTCTTCCCCGTACGCGCTGCGAGGTGCTTGACACGGCGGTGGTTGCCGAGGGGATGGAGGAAGGGCGCATTGAGGCCACGCGCCTCGTGGAGAACGCCCTGGACGTGCTTGCCCAGCAAACGGTGGCAGCCGTGGCCATGGACGGCCTTGAAGCCAATGAGTGGTACGGCACGGTTCGCCGCAGCGCTTGTTTCGCGGATTTGCCCCGAAGCGCCTTCGGCAGCGTATTGGCGCTGTTGGCTGGCGAATATACCGAAGGCGTGCTGGCCAAGGTGCCCGCTCGGCTGTCCTGGGATCGGGCGGCCGGAACGCTGACGGCCAAACCCGGGGCCCAGCGTGCGGCGGTGGGGGCTGCCGGTACCATCCCTGATCGCGGGATGTTTCCCGTGGTGCTGCCCCAGGGGGACGGGGCCAAGGGGCGCAAACGGGTGGGGGAGCTGGACGAGGAGATGGTCATGGAATCCCGCGTGGGAGACGTGATCGCTTTGGGCACCAGCACCTGGAGGATTTGCGAGATAACCGCCGACCGCGTGATGGTGGAGCCGGCCCCTGGCCGCTCTGCCCGCCTGCCATTCTGGCATGGGGAAGCGCAATCCCGCCCCTTCGAGGCGGGCAAGGCAAAAGGGGAGTTCCTGGCCTGGGCCCAGGGAATCTTGGAGGATGAAGGAGGGCCGGGGGACGGGCGTCTGTCGGATGCGGCGGGGTTTTGCGAGCGGCTGGGCCGTGCGGGGCTGGACGATTACGCGTCTGGCAACCTGGCCGCGCTCCTCCAAGCTCAGCAAGCTGCGACGGGCGTGCTGCCTTCGGCAAGCACCCTGGTGATGGAGCGCTGCGAGGATGAAACGGGGGACTGGCGGCTCATTTTGCATAGCCCCTTCGGCCGTGCGGTCAACGAGCCGTGGGCGCTGGCGGTGGCAGAGCGGCTGAAAGCGCGCTATGGGTTCAACCCCCAGGTGATGGCCGGCGATGACGGTATCTTGGTGCAATGGCCGGTGGGGCAGGGCGGCATTCCCGGCGCCGAGCTATTTGCGTTCACCCCCGATGAGGCGATGGGTTTGGTGCGCGCCTCCATCGCGGGAACCGCCTTGTTCGCTGCCCGGTTCAGGGAATGCGCTGCCCGCGCTTTGCTCATGCCGCCCGCAGCGGCAGGGAAGAGGGCGCCGTTGTGGCTGCAGCGCTTGAAGGGTGGCCAGCTTTTGGAGGCAGCCCGGTTGGAGCGGAATTTCCCCATAATGGTTGAAGCCCTGCGCGAATGCCTGCAGGACGTGTTCGACATCGAGGCGTTTTTGGGCCTTATGGACGCCGTCCAGGCGGGGAAGGTGGGTTTTTCCGAAGCGCGCACGCTGGTGCCGTCTCCCTTTGCCGCCGCGCTTGTGTTCGGCTATGTGGCAGAGCATCTCTACGAAGGAGATTTGCCCCATGCCGAGAGGGCCTCTTCGATGCTGTCGGTGGATCCGGCGGTTTTGAGGGAGGTTTTAGGTGCTGCAGAGGTGGGTGATTTGCTTGACCCGGTGGTAGTTGCTGCTGTGGAGCGGCAGCTGCAGCGCACCGCCCCTGGTTGGCAGCGAAAAGGCATCGAGGGGGTAGAGGCGCTGCTTCGGGAGCTGGGGCCTCTGTCGGTGGCTGACTTGCTGCAACGATTAGACTTTGGCGACGACGAGGCCCCGTCCTCCGGTGAGGGCGAATCGTGCGCGGCGGTGGTAGATGCGCTGCCCACAGGGGCGGCTGCCGCCCGGGACTGTCCGTCGGAGCACGAGGCCGTGGTGGTTGCCTGGTTGCAAGAGCTGGAGCTCGGCCACCGCGTTTTCCCCGTTGCCCTAGGGGGCGCGGACCGCTGGGCGTTTGTGTCGGACGGGCGCCGGCTGGCAGAGGTCACCGGGGCCGAAGTTCCGCCTTGGGCGTTGGCGGCGGGCCCGGTTGAAGAAGGGAGAGCGGGCGCTGCCCAAACGCTCGATGCGCTCGCGCGTCGTTTTGCGGCCACCCATGGGCCGTTCGAGGCGAAAACGCTGGCGAGGCATCTGGGGGTAGGGGAGCTTCTTGCGGATGAGAGCCTAAAACGGCTTGAAGCGGCGGCAACGGTGGTGCCGCTGCGGTTTGGCGGCGTGGCCTCGTGGGCGGATGCCGGGGTGCTCCAGCGGTTGCGGCGCCTGTCGGCTCAGGCGGTGGAGCAGGCGGCCGCACCGGTGAAGGGGGCGGCGCTGCAGCAGCTCGTTCTGCGGCGTCAGGGCGTACCGTGCGCCGCATCTCAAGATCCGTTGGATGCCTTGGCCGAAGTGATTGTGCAATTCGAGGGTGCGTTTCTTCCCTATGAAACGTGGGCCAAGGTGGTGTTTTCCAGTCGCGTGCCCCAATGGGCGCCTGGGTTGCTCCAGCAGCTTTTGGACGAGGGGGAAGTGATATGGCAGGCCCGTGGCCAAGGGGAAGGGAAGCCTCCGCTTGTGGCGTTTTATCCCACCGACTCGCCGGCGGCCTCCTTGCCGCTGCTGTCCAGGGCGGTGGAAGCGCTTTTGGAAGAGACGGGCGAGGGCGCGGAACTGGGCAATGAGCGGGAGACGGAAGGCGCACCGGCCGCTTCCGGGGGCGCAGCGCTTCGCCGCGAGATTGCGCGGGCGCTGGCCTCAATGGGGCCGATGAGCCTTCCCCAGATGACGGAGATGGTTGCCCGCGCCCTTCCCGATCAGGAGGTGAGCGCCCGGGCGGTGACGGGCCAGTTGGATGCGATGGCTCAAGAGGGCCTGCTCACCAATAGCCTTTTGAGTTATCTGGCGTTCAGTGGCGATTCTTCAGCGGCGGTCGCCCGCTCCACCCCATCGAGGCAGCAGCCAGCCCTTGCCGCCCCTGGGGCCCGTCGCGCTTCAAGTCGCCGTGGGAGACGCGCGGCAGAGCGGCAGTTCAAGGCGGACTTCATGGCTCGACGGGCGGCGGCGGAGTCGTTCGATGCGGCTTATGGGGGCAACTGGGCGCTGCTGCGGCCCGCTCAGGCCGATCCAACGCTTGCGGCGTTGGACGCGGTGGAGGGGCTGCTCGATCGCTATGGCGTGGTGACGGCGGATGTGGCTCTGTTGGCCGGCGTGCCCGGTGGCCTGAGCGGCCTGTATCCGGTGCTGCGCTCGATGGAAGAGGCGGGCGAAGTTCTGCGCGGCCGCTTCGTGGAGGGGCTGGGGCCGGTGCAGTTCGCCGCTCGTGAAACGGTGGAGCAATTGAGAAGGCTCGGCGAACCGGGGGAGGCCGAGGCGGCTGGATGCGAGGGCGGCGCGGCGGCCGGTGCGGCTGGCGGCACTCCTTCCCTTGCGGTGCTGCCCGCGGAGGACCCTGCTTTCCTGTACGGGGCGGTGCTGCCGTGGCCCGATGGGGCAGCGGTTCAGAAGAGGCCGGGAGCGCTGGCGGTGCTGAAGGAAGGGGCCCTGGCGGCCTTCGCATCTGCGCACCTGAAATCCCTTGCGCTGTTCACGGCAAGCGAGCCCGCGGCTCTGGCCGCCATTGAGGCACTGCGCGATTGCGAGGTTGCGCGCCTGCGGCGGGAGGGGACGCTGGCAAAGGCGAAGCTGGTAGTGGAAGCGGTGAACGGCGAGAGCGCCCTTGAAGAGGGAAATGCCGCGTTGCTGCAGCAGGCCGGCTTCGTGCGCTACCCCGACGGCATGCGCTATTATCCGCAGTTGTTCTGAAGCGTTCGCCTTGCGAGCGCGATGTGGCTACAATAAAACAATTGCACCTTTGGGGTGCTTGCGATTGATAGGAAGCAACATGTACGGACTGAAAACCGAGAGCAGCTTCGACGCCGCTCATTTCCTTACCGATTACCACGGCAAGTGCGAAAACCTGCACGGCCATCGTTGGCGCGTGGTGGCCATCCTTGCCACCGACGAGCTTCAGGAAGCGGGCACCTGCAAGGACATGGTGATGGACTTCGGCGAATTTAAGCGCATCTTGCGGGCTCTCACCGAAGAGCTGGATCACAGCTTCATCGTGGAGGAGGGTTCGCTCAAACCCCAAACCATGAAGTGCCTGGAAGAGGAAGGGTTCACGCTTTCGGTGATGCCGTTCCGCACGACCGCCGAAAATCTGGCCCGCTACTTCTGGCAGCGGCTGGACGAGGCAGGCGTGCCCGTAATGGTGGTGGAAGTGTACGAAACCCCCAACAACTGCGCCATTTACGAGCGGGGATGCAACTAATGGAGCATCAACTGTCGGCGCAGTTTCTGCCCGTGGTGGAGAAGTTCGTCTCCGTGAACGGGGAAGGGCTGGCTGCGGGCCAGCTGGCGGCGTTCATCCGCTTTGCCGGCTGCAATCTGTGGTGTAGCTACTGCGACACCCGATGGGCAAACCACCCCTTAGTGGAGGTGGAAGGCTGGAGCATCGAAAACCTGGTGGCGTGGGTACGGGAGACCGGCGTGCGCTGCGTGACCCTCACTGGCGGCGAACCGCTGCTGCAGCCCAATTTGCCCCATCTGGTGCGGGCTTTGCTGGAGGTGCGCGAGCCCTATCCGCTGCGAGTGGAAATCGAAACAAACGGGTCGCGCCCGGTGGAGCCGTTACTGCAGTTGCGTGCACAGGCGCAAGTGGAGGGGCTGGCCGGCCAGCTGTGCCTCACGGTGGACTGGAAAACCCCATCGGCCGGCGCCGAGGTGAGCGCCGCCATGCTGGCGGACAACTACCCGCTGTTGGACGGCCGCGATGCAGTGAAATTCGTGGTGGGCAGCGAGGAAGACCTGGCTTTCGCCCGCGATCGCTGCAAGGAGCAGGGGCTGTTCGACAGCACCAACGTGCTGTTCTCGCCCGTGTGGGGCGAAATAACGCCGGCGCAAATTGTGGACTCCATGGCGGCCAACGGCCTTGCCCGTGCCCGCCTACAATTGCAAATGCACAAAATCATCTGGCCCAACGTGGAAAAGGGCGTATAGGAGGAACCGATGGATAGTGAAAAAGCGCTGGTGCTCTGCTCGGGCGGCGTTGATTCCACCACGCTGCTGGCGATGGCGGTAAAACAGTTTGGCTCCGCCAATGTGGTGGCCCTCTCCATTAGCTATGGCCAGCGTCACGGCCGCGAGATCGAGGCGGCGAAAGCGGTAGCGGCCCATTACGGCGTGGAGCAACGCTTCTTGGACCTGGCCGTCATCTTCGCCGAAAGCGATTGCTCGCTGTTGGCCCACTCCACTCAAACGGTGCCGGAATCCTCTTACGCCCAGCAGCAAGCGGAAGCCGAGGGCGCCCCGGTGAGCACTTACGTACCCTTCCGCAACGGGCTGTTCCTATCCTCGGCGGCATCGATGGCGCTCTCTCTTGGCTGCTCTGCGGTGTATTACGGCGCCCATCACGACGACTGGGCGGGCGACGCCTATCCCGATTGCTCGCAGGCCTTCGTGGACGCCATGGGGGCCGCTATCGCCGAGGGCACCGGCGGCCAGCTGCAGCTGCGGGCCCCGTTCGTGCAAATGACCAAAGCGGACATCGTGCGCACGGGGTTGGAGCTGGAAGTTCCCTACGAGCTCACCTGGTCGTGCTATGAAGGGGGAGAGGCCCCCTGCGGCAGATGCGCCACCTGCATCGACCGCATCGCCGCCTTCCGCGCCAACGGCACCGAAGACCCGCTTATGATGGCTTGAGACAGTTGCGTACTGAAAGACTAGGTGAACCTATGAGCGAAGATTTCAATTCCTTGGCTTCGGCCTTCGGTGTGGACCCTTCTTGGAAGGGGGGCGATGGCGAAGCCGGCGAGCAGGCGAAGGATGCCGGTGCGGTGCCGCCAGTCATGACCGGCATCGTGTCTGACTTGGGTCGCGCGGTGGCCGCCAGCGGCGACGGCTCCGGTTGCGCCAGCGGATGGGGCAACCGCTCGGCTGCCCCTCAGCAGCTGGATTGGGAGCGCCACGTGTTCAGCAGCGGCGAAGATACGAACCCGGAAGAGACGGCCCGGGAGGCCTTCGGCCGCGATTTGCAAAAGGCCTTCGACGAGATGGATCGTATGAAGACGGACGAAGCGCCCAAGGCGACGGCCACCATCGTGGCGGCAGAGCCATCGGCCCCGTCGCCGGTGGAAGCGGTCTCGTCTCGCGAAGGCGAGGGGCTCACCCAGCTGGGCAGCCAGGGCACCCGATACTCGGCCGATTACGACCCCGATGTGCTGGAAACCTTCGTCAACAAGCACCAGGACAACGACTACTTTGTGAAGTTCAACTGCCCTGAGTTCACCAGCCTGTGCCCCATTACTGGCCAACCCGACTTCGCCACCATCTACATCTCCTACGTGCCCGACGTGCGCATGGTGGAGAGCAAAAGCCTGAAGCTGTACTTGTTTAGCTTCCGCAATCACGGCGATTTTCACGAGGACTGCATGAACATCATCATGAAGGACCTCATTGCCCTGATGGACCCGAAGTACATCGAGGTGTGGGGGAAGTTCACCCCTCGCGGCGGCATCTCCATCGACCCCTACTGCAACTACGGCCGCCCCGGCACCAAATGGGAGGAAGTGGCCTGGCAGCGGCTTTCTCAGCACGACCTGTACCCCGAGAAGGTGGACAACCGCTAACGGGCCGCGCCCGAAGCAGGCGGGGGGAGGGCGTTCGACCCGCGCAAGAGGAGGGCTCTGCTCGCGGCGCCCTACCAGCTCTCGAACTTCTCGCCGAAGATGCGATCCTGCGCGGTGGGAATGGCGCGGGCATGGGTGCGCCCCAACGTTTCCCGCTCGAACTCTTCCCGGGTTTGGTGCAGCTCGTTGCAGCAGAAGGAGATGAACCGGTCGAGAATCTCCTGCGCCAGCGCCCGCCCGTCGTCGTTCAGCGAGATGATGGTTTCCCGTTTGTTGGAAGGTTTGCGCTCCCGTTCCACCACTTTGCGCACCCGGTAAAGACTGCGGGTGGCTGACGAAACGGTGCTGGCGGGTTCGTTCAGCAGGTGGCTGATGTCGGAGATGCGCATCGGCTCGCCGCCTTCCAGCAGCAGGAATAAAATGCGAACGTCCACCAAACTCAAGTTGTAGGTGCTCTTGAACCAGCCGATGTATCTGGCCAGGTGAGTGCGGGAAGCGAAGGGGTAGGCCACTTTCCGGGGGAGACGCTCGATTTTCTGGGAGTCCAGTTCGCGGAGGGCCGTGAGCAGCTGAATAGCCATGAAGAAGCTTTCCTGGGTTTCCTCGCCCAGAATGTCCCAGTAAAACTGCGACCCCTGCATCACCGCCTCCTGCGCGTCGGTCAACTTCGCCAGGCCGTCGTCGGTTATCTGCAGCCCCACCGCTTTCAAATCGCTGGGCATCTCGAACTTGCACACCAGCTGCGCCTGTTCCAGTTCGCTGGCGGCATCGCTCACCGTGCTGGTGCTGAGGGAAAGCACGCGGGCGATATCACGGATACGGCGGGCATCGTCGGCGCAAATTTGCAGGTAAAGCAGGATGCGGTATTGGGTAAGCGTGAAGGGCGTCTGAACAGCGATGATTTCCTGAATCATGCGGTTGAACATCACCGTGCCGGTGATGAGATTTGAAATTGGCGTTGGCGCGGCCATAGTCCCTCCCGCAGTTCCTCTTCGCCCGAAGGCGCCCTCCCTGCATCGCCTGCGAGCCGTGCGATGACCCATCTATTGTAACGAATGCCCGCAGGCCTTCGGAAAAGCTAATGTTCGAGTAACTATTAGCTTTCCGTACAAAGTGTTCTGCGAACGATGCGCGGCTCTTGCAACCTGCCTCTGGAAATGGCCCATTGCCCCTCCGTAAACTCGTTTCAAGGTCTTCAGCGAAAGACGCGAGGAATCTGAGGGATTCAAGAAGGAGGACATTATGGGACAGGAACTTACTCGCCGTAATTTCATTGGCGGTGCGCTTTTGGCCGGTGCTGGCCTGGCAGGCGCCACGATGCTTTCCGCATGCGGCGGCAACGGCGATGCCAAGCAGGGCGGCGATGATTCCGGCATTACGTGGGACAAGGAAGCCGATGTGGTGGTGTTGGGCGCCGGTGCCGGCGGCATGTACGGCGCCATCGTGGCTCAGGAAAACGGCCTGACCCCCATTGTGCTGGAGAAGCAGCCGGAGGCCACTGCCGGCGGCGACCTGCGGGTGAGCGGCGGCTACCTGCTGCCCATCTCCACCGACCCCGAGCTGATGGTGGGCAGCGCCTCCTTCGGCGAGGCCAACGAAGAGTGGGCCGATGCGGTGGACGAGCTGGGCACCGAGGCCATTGACTGGGTGATCGATCACGGCTGCGAGTGGGCCAACGGCGTGGAGTACATGCAGGTGGAAGGCGGCGGCGTTGCCATCTACGAGTGCCTGCGGGACAACATGATGGACGCCGGCATCGAGTGCCTTTATGAAACCCCGGCCGTGAAGCTGATCACCAACGCCGCCGGCGAAGTGATCGGCGTGACCGGCGAGTCTGCCGGCCAGCAGATCAACGTGAAGGCCAAGCAGGGCGTGCTGGTGGCTACCGGCTCTTACACCATGAACAAGGAGCTGATGGCGAACTTCCACATCCCCGGCATCGAGTACTACCCCACCGGCAGCCCGTATCTCACCGGCGACGGCCTGATCATGGCCGGCGACCTGGGGGCGAAGCTGAGCCGTCTGGCCATGGGCGTGGAGTACAACGGATTCTGCGCCAAGGGCGCCAGCGAGGAAGTGGGGCTGGCGGTGTGCGCCAACATTGCCCCCGGCGCCATCATCGTGAACCAAGACGGCAACCGCTTCATGAACGAGCAAGTTTCCCTGCAGCACAGCAAGTCCACCATGCCCTTCTTCAAGTTCCAGGGCACCATGATGGAGTGCCGCAGCGATCAATGCGGTTACGTGAACAGCAAGATGTTCGAGGTCTTCGATCAGGCCACCTTCGACTCTTTCAATCTGGGCAATGCCGAGCTGTCGATGACCTGGGCAAACATCTTCGAAGATGTGGACAACGGTTACGTGTGGAGCGAGGACAACCAAGCCGAGCTCAAAGAGGGCTGGATCGTGAAGGCGGACACCCTGGACGCCCTGGCCGGCGAGATCGGCGTGGATGCCGCCAACCTGAAGGCGTCGGTGGACAGCTACAACGCCGCTTGCGCCGCCGGCGAGGACCCCTTCGGCCGTCCGGCGGACACCATGGTGGCCATCGGCAGCGGCCCCTATTACGCCATGGAGCTGGCGGTGGCCACCCTGTACTCCATGGGCGGCCTCACCACTAACGAGTTCGGCCAAACCATCAACTGGTCCAACCAGCCCATCCCGCGCCTTTACAGCGCCGGCAATGTGGGCATGGTGGGGCCGTACCTGGAGCCCACCGCCATCAACGGCGCCTGGGGCCAGGCGGCGCTGGCCATCGACCATATGGCCTCCCTCGACGCGTGGGATGCCGCGCAGTCCGCATAGGCCCGTTCGTTTGGCAAGGAAGAAGGCGCTGCCATGAAGAAGAAAAACTGTTTAGCGGCGGTTGTTGCCGGCGTGCTGCTGGTGGCCGCCCTGGCCGGATGCGCCGGGCAAGGGGGAGAGGCCATGAGTTCTGCGGCCCCCACGGTTCCCTGGCAGGGCATCACGGCCACTCCCGCTAGCCTTGAGGACAAGGCGGAGTTCAAGCTCTCCGACGACTCCGATTGCGAGGCCTGCCACGAGGCGGAAGTGAAATCCGCCTCCGACGGGGAATGCCTGGCGGGCAACCCGGCCCATGCCGACCTCACTTGCATCGATTGCCATCCCAGCGACAAGGCGCTGGTGAAGGTGCACGGCAAAATTGACGCCGACAGCAAGCCGAAGAACAAGCTGAAGAAGACGAGCGTGGCCGATGAGGCGTGCCTCCAGTGCCACGATACCGAGGCCATCGAGGCGGCCACTCCGGCTGAAGCGTTCCTGACCGACCTCAACGGCACGACGGTGAACCCCCATGCCGCCAAGGCCATGACCGCCTCCCATGCCGACCTGAACTGCGTTTCCTGCCACGTCACCCACAAGGACGGCGACGTGAACGAGAACGCCTACAAGGCCTGCCTCAGCTGCCATCACGCCGAAGTGTTCGAGTGCGGCACTTGCCACTAGGGCGCGGCTTTTCGGCACCGTCTCCCGCCGAGGCCTCTTCCGCTGCGGTTCCTTCCCCCGGGCCTCCTGCGACACCTCCCTCCAACATCGCAGGAGGCCCCTTCCCAAAACGGGTCTCCCGCCGGCAAAGCCGCTCCAGGCGCCGGCGCCGCCGCAGCAGTGGGCTTCGCCGTATCACCAACCTCGCGAAACAAGACAAGGAGCGAAGGGATGACTGCTTCAAAAACCATTGATCGGCGCACTGCCGTCAAGCTGGCCGCCGCCGCTACGGTGCTGGTGGCGGGCAGCCCCTACATAGTTACTGCCGGCAAGGCTTTTGCCGATGGCGAAGAGGGCGTCACGCCCGATGCCGCGCCGGTGGAAGGGCAGGTGGGCTTTCTGGTGAAGCCTAAGAACTGCCTCAACTGCCAGGCCTGCGTGGACGCTTGCCGCAAGTTCAACAAGATTGACAAAGACCAGCCTGCCCGCCGCAAGGTGACGAAGTACGAGAAGGAGGGGGAAGCGCCTCTGTTCGTATCCACTTCCTGCATGCACTGCGCCAACCCCGCCTGCGCTACCGTCTGCCCGGCCGGCGCCATCGTCAAGGGCGAGGCGGGCATCGTCTCCGTAGACGACCAACGCTGCATCGGCTGCAAGTACTGCTACCAGGCCTGCCCCTTTGGGGTGCCCCATTACACCAGCGTGAGCATGGACAAGTGCGATTGCTGCTTGGGCAATGGCGTGAAACCGGGCGAGGAGCCTCATTGCGCCGAGGCCTGCAACTTCGGCGCCCTGCACTTTGGCATGGTGGCCGACCTTTTGGCGGAATGCCCTGAGGCCACCGTGGTGGAATCCTCCACGCAGCCGTCGTTCTACTTGGCCTAAGCGGCCGTTCGTTTAAGGAGAAAAACATGGATGGATTGCAATTCGTCTGGGGCTGGCAGTCGGCGCTGTACCTGTTCCTGGGCGGCATGGGGGCTGGCGCCTTCGTGGCCGCGATGGTGGTGTGGTTCCGCGAAGGCGAGAAGGCCCACTGCACGGTGGTGGTGTCGGTGCTGGCGGCGGTGGTGTGCCTTATCGCTGGCCTGTTGCTGCTGCTGAGCGAACTCATCAACCCGGTGCGGGGCATGATGATGTGGCAGAGTTTCAGCAACTTCACCTCATGGATGACCTTTGGCGCTTGGATTGTGTTCGCCGCTGTGGTGGTGTTTCTGATGCAGGCGCTGTGCCTGGGCACCCTGAGCGGCAAGGTTATCGGCAAGGTATGGAAGGGCTTTGACGCCGTTGTTCCCAAGCTGGGGCGCGTGCTGGCCGTCATTGGCATGGTGCTGGGGGTGTGCGTGGCCGCTTACACCGGCATTTTGCTCATGAGCGCCCCGGGCGTGCCGCTGTGGAACACCCCGCTCATCCCGTGCCTGTTCACCGTATCGGCGCTGGACACTGGCGTGGCGCTGGTGGAGATTGTGGTCTTCGTATTCCGCAAAAAGGACGAAGTGGGGCCCAAAACCAGCCGCATTTTGCAGGTGAGCGTGATTGCCCTGGTGGTGCTGGAGCTGGTGGTGCTGGCACTGCTGCTTACCGCTATGCTGGGCAGCCCGGTTGAGGAGGGCCATGTGGCCGCGGTGTCGGCACAATCGGCCCAGATTCTCACTCAGGGCGTTTTGGCGCCGCTGTTCTGGGGCTTGGTGGTGGCGGTGGGCCTGGCCCTGCCACTTGCGGCCTCGGTGCTGGCGGTGGTTGGCAAGGGCAAAGCGGCGCACGCCGTGGCTCTGGCTGGCGCAGTGGGGGCGTTGGTGGGCGGATGCGCCCTGCGCTTCCTCATTGTGATGGTCGGCATCCATGCCGACCCGGTAATGGATGCGGTGACTGCCCTGTTCGGCTAAACTTGCGGGTGCCCTCAACAAACCCTCTCTCAGAAAGGGCCGCATTGCGCGGCCCTTCCACGTCTTGCTGCCGTGCCGTGGCGTTGTTGGGCTAATAGCCCATAGCGTAGAGGGCGTCGTCGTCCAGGCCGAAGTAGTGCCCCAGCTCGTGGATGACGGTTTTGCCCACTTCCTCCACCATTTCCTCGCGGGTGGAGAAGCAACGCTCGTGCGGCCCTTTGAAGATGGCGATCATATTGGGCAGGTCGTCGAACTGGCCGCCGCAACTCTCTTCCAGCGAAAGGCCGTCGAACAGCCCCAGCAGCTCGTCGTTGCACCAGGTGCCCCAGGGCTCATCGTCCCAGTCGCCGTCCGCCGCAGCGAGGGGCTCTGCCTCGTCGGGCCACCCTTCCTCGCCGCTGCCTTCGCTCCAAGCGCTTTCCTCCCCGTTGCAGCCTTCCGGCACCCCGGCACCGCCCGGCCCATCGCCGCTGCCCTCGAAATCTTCTCCCAGGTGGTAGGCGCTCGGCTCCTCTTCCCACACCACTACGATGTTCTGCAGCGCTTCGAGAAACTTGTCGGGAATGGCGTCCAGCGCCTCTTCAATCGCCGCTTCAAACTCGGCATCGGTCAGCTTGTCCATGGCATCTCCTAAAATGCAGCGTCGAATGGGGCGCTCACCAGGGGCTCTGCCTGGCCGCGGGTCGCCTCCGACAGTCGCTCCAGCAGCGGCTCTTCCGTGCCTGCCAACATGCGCAAGGTAAGCAGCACGCTGGCGCCGAAGTTGCTTTCCACTATGCGGGCTTCCATGTCGGCCGCCAGCCGCGCCACCGCTTCGTAGAGCGGGTAGGGCACCTCCACGGTTATGTCCACGCAGCGGGAAATCACCACCACCTGCGCCGCATCGATGGCTGCCTGCGCCGCCGCGGTGTAAGCGCGCACCAGCCCACCGGTGCCCAGCAGCACACCGCCGAAGTAGCGGGTGGTCACAATGGCCACATCCTGCAGCTCCGCGTGTTGCAGCGTTTCCAAAGTGGGCATGCCCGACGTGCCCCCTGGTTCGCCGTCGTCGGAATAGCGCACCCGGCCGCCTCGCAGCACGTAGGCGTACACGTTGTGGCGGGCCATGCGGTGCTTGGCGCGAATCTCCTCCAGGAAAGCCAGCGCCTCTTCCTCGGTTTCCACATGGGTCAACTGCCCGATGAATCGGCTCTTTTTCTCCACAATCTCCGCCTCGGCGAAGCCTGCTATGGTGCGATAAAAATCTGTCATAGCGCCCAGTGTAGCAATAAACGGCTCCCTTGGTTTTTGTCGCTTTGGGAAACGAATGGGAGGGGCGCCGGGGCGCGGGCCGGGGGCCTGCTAGAATCCGCAGATGGAGAAGCAGCCTCGAAGAAGGAGAGTCTCATGGCCAATTGCCTCGTTGCCCAGTCGGGCGGCCCCACTGCCGTTATCAATGCCAGCCTGGCCGGCGTCATCCGCGCCAACCAGATGAACCCCGTCTACGACCGCGTGTTCGGCGGCATCCACGGCATCGAGGGGGTGCTGGAAGACAAGCTGTTCGACCTTACCGACTTGCCGGCCCGCGAAATCGACATCCTGAAACAGACTCCTTCCTCAGCGCTGGGCACTTGCCGCTACAAGCTGAAGCGCGGCAACGACACCGATTACAAGCGGCTGGTGGAGGTGATGGACGCCCACAGCATCGAAGTGATGTTCTACATCGGCGGCAACGACTCCATGGACACCGTGGACGCCCTGTCCGAATGGGCCGCCGCCAACGGGGTGGCCAAGCGCTTCATCGGCATTCCCAAGACGGTGGACAACGACCTGGTGCCGGTGGATCATTGCCCCGGTTTCCCCAGCGCTGCCAAGCTGGCTTGCCAGATAACCCACGCTACGCGGCTGGACTACGACGCCTACACCCGCCCCGAGGTTTTCGTGCTGGAAACCATGGGCCGCGACGCCGGCTGGTTGGCCGCCAGCTGTTGCGCCACCGGGGATGTGGACCTGCTGGTGCTGCCGGAGGTGGATTTCGACAAAGACGCCTTCCTGGCCCAGGTGCAGGCGAAGATGGACGCCACCGGCGAGTGCTACATCGTGGTGTCCGAAGGGGCCCATTACGCGGACGGCACCTACATTTCCGCCGGTGAGAGCGCCAACGACGGCTTCGCCCATGCGGTTTTGGGAGGCGCGGCCCTTACGCTTAAGCAGATGATCGTGGATGCCGGCATCGCTCCGCGGGGCGTGGTGCAAGACCTCTCCCGTGCGGCCCGTTCCTCTAACTTCGCCCAAAGCTTGGTGGACGTGACCGAAGCCTACGAGCTGGGGCTTTCCGCTCACATGCACTCGGCGCGCCCCGGATTCACCGGCCAGGTGGTGGGCATTGCCCCCCGCACGGACCTCAGCGCTCCCTACAACCCGGTGTTCTTCGCCGGGCCCGCCAGCCAGTTCGCCAACTTCGTGCGCACGTTCCCCGAAGAATGGATTCTGCCGGATTACCAGGGCATCACCGATGAGGCGCTGGCTTACTTCCGCCCGCTGATTGCCGGCGAGCCGAAGATCATCTACGAAAACGGCATGCCTGCCACCATCATGCCCTTCAACAAGCGCTAGCGGCGTCTGCAGCGAATGGGGGCTTGGTGACAAGCCCCCTTTTTGTGTGGAAACGCGTACAAAACCGTGCATTCTGTGCAGTGCATTTACACTGTTTTGACCTGCGGCTATACCGAGCAACACCTGGTCAGGCCGCCATGTTGCGACTGCACAAAGCTCACGGTTTTGTACGCGTTTCCGGCATCGCTTGGCTTACTTTGCTGTCACTTATGCTGCACCGCAGCGTGCCCTTCGCTAGACTGGCAAAGGCCGGCGGCCCACTTGCCGTCGGCGTGCTTTGCTCGCCGCGATAGGGAAGGGATGGCGAAATGAGGTCGGTAGGGAACTTCTTGTCCGCTTACGGCGGCAATTTCAAGATGGCGCTGCTGCTGTGGCCCATGCTGTCGTTCGCCCTTACGCTGCCCATCTTGGCCTACCTCTACCACCGCGACGGCCGGCTGCGGCTGGGCTCGTCGCTGGCCGCCTACCTCACGGTGCTCTACGGGCTGGGCATCGTGTGCTTTACCCTGTACCCGCTGCCTTCGGGCGATAGCGGCCCCGGCATCACCTACGGCATCCAGCCGCAGTTCATGCCCTTCAACTCTATTGACAACATCCGCCAGGACGGCCTGAAAGCGGTGTTCCAGCTGGGCTTCAACGTGGTGTTCTTCATGCCGTTGGGGTTCATTGCGGCGCGGTTCTTCCGCATGCGGTTTGTGCCCACGGTGTTGCTGGGGCTTGCCGTGTCGGCCCTGGTGGAAACGGCGCAGCTGACGGGGCTTTTCGGCGTGTACGATTACGCCTACCGCTGCTGCGACACCGACGATCTGATTACCAACACGCTGGGGGCGCTTATCGGCTGGCTGTGTGCCCGGGTGCTAGGGCCGGTGCGCTCGCCGGAGGAGGCCGGCCCGGTGTCAGTGACGGAAAACCCCAGCTTCTTGCAGCGATGCGTGGCGTTATGGCTGGACTCCATCGTCATCGGCCTGCTGTCGCTTTTGCCCTATTGCGCCGTGGCCCTGCCCTTGGAACTGGTGTGGGAGGCACCACTGGAACTGCCCGGCATGACGGTGAACCAAACCGCCGCCTTGCTGCTGGGGGCTAGCTTCTGGCTGGCGGTGCTGGTGGTGGAAGTGCTGGTGCCGTGGTTTCGCGGTGGCTCCACCCCTGGTGGTGCGTTCGTGCGCATGACCTGCGAAAACCATCCGCGCACCACCGGCTATCGGCTGCTGTTCTACGCCCTGCGCTTCGCCACGCTGGCGGCGGTGTGCCTATGGGTGCCCTGGGCCGCCCTCATCCTGCTGCTGTTCTACCTCTTCGCCCGCCGCATGCCCTACGACTATTTGCCGTAACGGGAGGCGGGTTTGCCCTCTGCCATGGCCGAGGCGCCGGGCGAGGAGGGCGCTTCTGCGTCGCGCTGCGCATCGCAATTGTGACTATACTTGCAGTTTGCAATATAACGTATAAAATAGATGACACAATAGTTGATTATGTATTAGATATGCGACATTAAAGGATGAGAAAAATGAATGCCCCAGCTCGCACCAGGATGGCTGCTAAATCCATAGGGGAAGGCTTGCAGTCGTGGCGAAAACTGTACGGCATCTCCTCCCAAGAACTTGCCGACCGTGCGGGTGTTTCCCGGGCAACTGTCTCGCGGCTGGAAAACGGTGACCCGTCGGTTTCACTCGCAACGTTTTTGAACGTCTGCGGCATTTTGCAAATCGAGGGCCGGCTGATCGACGCCGTAGACCCTTACGAAACGGAGTACGGCCGCATTCGGGCCGATGAAGAGCTCCCCAAGCGCGTAAGGAGATAGCCATGGTCCCGGTGCTAGAGGTGTACGATTCTTCTTCCGGTAACGACGTGCTTGTGGGAAGGGCCCGCTTCTCGCTGCGGCGCGGACGGATTACCACTACATTTGCATATGACGATGGGTTCATCGCCGGCGAATTCGGATTCGCGCCGCTGGAGCCCCGTCTTCCGTTGGCCTCCCGCGTCCATCACTGCGATGGCATTCCCGGTTCGTTTCGGGACACTTCGCCGGATAGGTGGGGGCGGCGGCTCATAGACAGGGAGGCCCGGCTTGAAGCGGAGTCGGGTGGCGCCCTGCCGCGGTCGCTCGATGAAGTGGACTACCTGGTTGGGGTGTTCGACCAAACGCGCGAGGGGTCTCTTCGATTCAAGCAGCCAGACGGGCCGTTTTTGGGCCAGTCACAGCCGATTCCCCCCGTTATCCAGTTGCCGGAGCTGCTGCATGCAAGCAATTCGATGGCGCAGGATGAAGCGGGAAGCGACCAGGTAAAGGAGTTGCTTGAGGCTGGTTCGGCTTCGCTCGGCGGTGCGCGTCCGAAGGCTTCTGTTTGCGATGGGGAGAAGTTGTTTTTGGCAAAGTTCTCCCACCCGGGCGATAAATGGGACGTCATGGCTTGGGAGAAAACTGCCCTGGATATCGCAGAAAAAGCCGGGATTGATGTTCCCCCATCGAAGCTTGTGCGCATCGGCAATCAGCGGGTTTTGCTGCTGGAGCGCTTCGACCGCGAAGAATCGCTGTTGGATGGGAGGCGTATTGGCTACATGAGCGCCATGACTGCTTTGGGGTCGTCGGATGGAGAGCGCCGCGACTATCTGGAGCTATTGGAGGCTCTGCCCGTTTTTGTGCGCAACCCCAGCCTTGAGGCTCGGCGTTTTTTCAGGCGCATCGCCCTGTCTGTTGCAATATCGAATACCGACGACCATCTGAGGAACTTGGCTTTCTTGAAAACTGCGAATGGGTGGGCGTTGTCACCTGCGTTCGATATCAACCCCAATCCTTACGAGGGCGCCGAACGGGCAACGGCGATTTTCGGAGGAGCGCGGGCAAATGAAGCGGAGGCGCTGAAAGGGCTGGCGGACTGCACGGGAATGGGAGCCGAAGTTGCGGCCAAAGAGGTGTCCGCCGTGCTTTCCGGCTTGGCGGGATGGGAGGCGCTTGCCAGAAGGAACGGCTGCCCGGATAAGGAGATTGCCCTCTTCGCCCCGATATTCAAGCGAAAAGCGCAAGAGCTGCGCAAGGTGTTTAAGCCGTGACGCGTTTCCGTATTGGCGCCCATCCAAATCCCCAGTTGGTATAATCGACGGATGGACGCTCATCGGAGGTTGGTGGTCTTGGCGCCCATCCAAATCCCCAGTTGGTATAATAAAAGGAAGGCTTATAAGCTTACCCTTAAGGTCTTGGCGCCCATCCAAATCCCCAGTTGGTATAATGTCTTCCGGTCAGCTGTCTTCAGTTCTTCAGTCTTGGCGCCCATCCAAATCCCCAGTTGGTATAATGAGGCCTTCGAGGACAACGGCGGCACGCGCGTCTTGGCGCCCATCCAAATCCCCAGTTGGTATAATTCGGGCGTAACTGGTGATGAAGATTCCCATGTCTTGGCGCCCATCCAAATCCCCAGTTGGTATAATGATCTCGCCGGTGGGGGACACGCAGCGGTAGTCTTGGCGCCCATCCAAATCCCCAGTTGGTATAATCATCCAGCTGGTGATGCCCTCCTCTTTGGTGTCTTGGCGCCCATCCAAATCCCCAGTTGGTATAATGCCATCACCGACAACGGCTACTACCTGAAGGTCTTGGCGCCCATCCAAATCCCCAGTTGGTATAATAGATTGTCTAAAAGTTGAAAAAAGGAGGCGGTCTTGGCGCCCATCCAAATCCCCAGTTGGTATAATAGGCCATGCTGTCGATGGCGTTGCGCTCCTGTCTTGGCGCCCATCCAAATCCCCAGTTGGTATAATATGCGCGCGCCGTCCTGCGCGATCTGAGTGTCTTGGCGCCCATCCAAATCCCCAGTTGGTATAATCGCTTGGTTCTGCGCGAGGGCGAGCTCGTCGTCTTGGCGCCCATCCAAATCCCCAGTTGGTATAATTGACAGAAGAAGGAACCATCGAGGTGACGGTCTTGGCGCCCATCCAAATCCCCAGTTGGTATAATAACTCCCAGCTCATGCGCAACGTACGCAAGGTCTTGGCGCCCATCCAAATCCCCAGTTGGTATAATTCCGTTCGAGGCCAACGCCGACGGATGGAAGTCTTGGCGCCCATCCAAATCCCCAGTTGGTATAATAGCTGCGCCATACCGGATCGCCTTGCACAGGTCTTGGCGCCCATCCAAATCCCCAGTTGGTATAATACCGCCATGAAAAAACGCTTGTAAAACAGGCGTTTTTTCATGGCGGTATGTCGAGAAAAGCAAATAATCTGCTCTGTTTCCTTGACTTGAGCCCGTTTTTGAGGAAAAAGGAAGCCCCCAGTGGGGGCTTTACCTTGCGGGTACCCGCAGTAGCGGGCCCCTTGTCTAGGCGTAATCCATCCAAATCCCCATTTGGTATAAAAATTCCTACCCAGACAATAGTATTCTACCGTAAGAATGTCCTGATGGGAAGGGGTGTGGACGACTGTGCCCAAAAGAACGGTCTGTCTTCAGAGTGCTGCAAAGCTAAAGTACAAGGACAACCATCTCGTGATTGACGGTAAAGAAGCGACAGCGAGAATACCCCTCGAAGATATATGGGTCCTTATCCTGGAGAGCCACGAAGTTGTGATTTCGACAGCGCTCCTTGCCGCTTTGGGATCGGAGGGGATTGGGGTTATTGTTTGCGGGAGAAACCACATGCCTATTGCGTTGCAGTTGCCGCTGGGCGCACATTCTCGCCACGCAGCAATCGTTGAAGATCAGCTATTGATTTCCAAGCCGCTTTCGAAGCGGTTGTGGCAGTTGATAATAAAAAGAAAAATAGAAAACCAGGCGCTATGCTTATCGATGCTTGGCCTTGATGGGGTTGACTCTCTCTTAACGCTCGCGAAAGAGGTGCGCTCGGGGGATACGACGGGGCGCGAGTCGGTTGCCGCCTCTTCATATTTTCGTTCGTATTTGAGCGAGGGAACACGGAGGGAGGGCCCGTACGCTCCGTTGTTGGATTATGGGTACGCTATCCTTAGGGCCGGGATTGCTCGCTGCGCCGTTTCGGGGGGATGGCTTGTGTCTCGCGGGCTGCATCATTGCAGCGACTTGAACGCATTCAATCTGGTAGATGATCTTATTGAGCCTTTTAGGCCGGTGGTTGACCTACTTGCAAAGGAATGCGAGGTACCAGAGGGGCTATCAGCGGGTAACAAGATGATATTGACCAGGCTTTTCGAATGTACTGTTGAAATCGATGGGGAGAAATACTCAGTTCAAAGCGCAATTGAGGAAGAGCTTGATTCTCTGAAACGTGCGGTTCGGAGCAATGACGCTAGTTGCCTGAGGCTTCCAAGGCTTTGCGCGGTCCAGTTTGCAGATATGGAGAGGCGATGAGGGCAATGCGAATCCTGGTCATGTTTGATTTGCCCATTGCCACAAAAGCGGAAAGGCGTGCGTATAGCGACTTTCGAAAGTTTTTGGTGAAAGATGGCTACTGCATGGAGCAATTTAGTGTGTATTCGCGAATCACTCTTGGAAGGGATGCTCTTGCAAGCCATATTGCGCGATTGAAGGACAATTTGCCTGAAACAGGCAGCGTGACGGTGTTTTCGATGACCGAGAAGCAATTTGAAGATCGAATGGTCCTGCTTGGGAAGGCTAGGCGGGACCATTCGAACGATTACGGTGCGCAAATGACCCTATTCTTTTGATCCCGAATTGCTTATAAGGTCGATGTAGCATCGCCCTAAGACGTCTTCATGGATTAGTTCGAGCTGATCGTCTTTTGTAAGAGATGCGAACGCGAGCCCCTTTGTCGCTTCTCCGTCGCTGAGCTTGCCTGTGGGGTCGTAGAGGGACCAGGAGCAGGCGGCGATGCCAATTGTCTTGAAGCGGCGCACCTTTCCTTTAACCAAAATTGCGTCGTGGGGAAAGATGGTGAGTGGTTTTGTGGCCAAAAGCCTTTCCGGAACCGTATCCCACGATTCGCGCGGCTTTTTGTCCGATTGGGCGGGGAGGAATCTGTGCATATAACCCTGGCTGTCAACGAAGGGGATATCAGCATAGTAGATGGGTTCTAGGAGATACTGCCCTTTCCCTTTTCGGCCCTCTGCATCGAGCCAAAGATTGATGTATGCGAGGCCGTCTACAACGATGGCGGATCCATCGTCTCTTCTAACATAGTTTGAAGAGACCTTCAGCCCCTTTTTCTTGGTTGCAAGCTGTCCCTTTTGACCGTCTTCGCGAATGCCTTTGTAGGAATAAATTGTGTCCTCGAACGCCCTTCCAGAGACCTTGTGGTCGATCATGTGAGTTGGGATGATGCCTTCCTTTTGCCTCATGACCTCCGCAGCGAATCCCTCCCAAGGTTGGGTGTCGGCAAATAGCGCAGCCCGGTTCTCCTTTTTGGTCAGAGCTTTCTTCTCGCTGGCTTTTGCTATTTTGATTACTGTCGAAGGAGAGCAAGCGGCGATAACGGCAGCATCGGCGGCGTGATGGAGGCAGTCCTCCTCGCGGTCTTTTCGGATTCCCCAAGATTGCCTCAATAGGGCCGTCGCGCCTCCTGCAACGGCAAATACGTGCTGCTTTTTACCGTTGTCTGGAAACCTGAGATAACGCTCGATAAAATCCTTTGCAGCTCGAGATGCATAACGGGTGTCGTTGAGGTTGCGTTCAATGAAATCGTTTTCCTGCTTTTCCTCAAGATTGGTATTAAGGAGTTTCTGTCGCTTAATCTGACCAAGCTTCTTGTTCCTAGAAACACGAAGCTCGAATTCTTCCCAGTTGAGATCATCTTGGCAAAACCATTCATAAGGCGTCCGGTTTTTCTTGTCTTGGTTGCACTTCTTGCACGACAGAACCTTGTTGCTTTGGCTGTCGTCGCATGTTCGTGAAAAGGGTAGCGCGTGGTCGATTTCAGCGTAATGACCCTCTTTGATCAAGCGCTCATACTCGATGACACCATCGCAGTAGATGCATCGGCCTCCCTGCTCTTCGAACAACTCTACTTTGCGAATTAGCTTCATCCTTGGTTCATCGCCGGTTTCTTCTCTCAGTTTGGCAATAATCCCATCTCGGCGGCTTTTTGTTATGCGGTTGCGATCGGAAACTAGCTGTTTTTCTCGTTTGGATTGTTTTAGCTCGCGGGCCAGTTCAATGTGGACTTCATCGGGCATCCCGTATTCTCGAATGACGGCGTTCACAACTTTTCGAACCTGCCCCATGACCCTTAGGACAACGGGGTTTTTGCATGTTGGATCAAAAAGCGTGTACGGGGGAAGTTGGGTATATGTGGCCTCTGGAGAATTGCGTTTCTGGAGGAGCCCTGAGGCCTGTTCAGCATCAGACAGGGTTACGATATCTTCCGCATCCTCCTCGAACGCATCCACAAGGAGGTTGAGCGCTTTAAGGCTTCTATTGCCATAGCCCGAAAAAAGTTTCGCGTTGTGGGGGAGGGCTGAGGCATGTTCAATTTCGTCTTCGGAGAACCCCCTGTTTTCCATCTCTTTGGTCAGGCTTTTTTTGCTAGAGGCGAAAGTGATGGCAGAACAGAAGTCGTCAGCGAGCTCACGGTCGGCTGCAAGTTGGTGCATGAATTCACTGGAAAGCGTGTCGCGAAGAAGGCGCCACGCTTTCGGCGTATACAGTTCGAGCGTCTTCTCTTTGTCGGCATCGATCCCCTTAAAGGGCGAGTCGGAATCGAGCGACATCCATTGCCTGACTTTGCTATATGTGACCTTGCAGTATTTGTTGCCCTTAATGGGCTCGATGCTGAATAAGGTGCGAATGATTTTCTGGCGTATATCGGCAGGCAGTTTATGCTCTAATCCTTTGCTATCAATCCAAGTTGTGTGGCCTATGCGCTCGTAGGCTTCGCAGAGCTCAGATGATAGGCATGACTTAGCTGCGCGCTTTTCTTCGGGGAAATACGTGCAGTGTCCTACCTGGTTGTATATCCTGAGGTCATTGGCTGTTACGTCTTTTTGCCAGGAGAAGACCTCGCGGAAAGCTTCCCTAAAAGCCTCCGATGCCTTCGTGTTTCCAAGGCGATTTTGCGCGGCGAATAAAAGCTCTATCTCTTCTATGAGCGCGTTGGTGTCGATGCAGAGAGAGTAATCGCCTCCTGTGTTGCGCGAGCGACCGCTGTGGTACATCATTTCGCCGACGGTGCGAAAGCCGGTTTGGCTGAGCAGCTCTTTGTTGTGCTCGATGGCGGAGAGTACCTTTTTTGACTCGTTGTCGCTATCTCCCCCCTCTCCGTGAGGAATGTAGCCGCGACGGTCGCAGAGCGAGTAAAGGACCTGTGCCCACTCGCGGTTGTTGAGAGGCCTGTCTAGTCCGGCAGCTCGAAGCTTGATAACCGGTTTATCTTTCTTCCGCGATTGGAGCCATTGGGCTGATTCTTTGCTTGGTACCAAGCCGTTTTGCTTCAGAAGGCGAAGGCAATGTTTTTTTCTGTCGGCGGTACGTTTCGTGTTTCGTCGAGATGATCTGGCGATGCGGCGCGTGGATGCTGTGCTCACCTTGGTTTTAGGCTCTTGCGGCGTGTCCCAAAGACGTACGCCGCTGGCAATTATTCTCTGATATTTGGTGTCGATCAGGCACCATCCGCAGCTTCCAATGCCAATGTCTAGGCCGAGGACCGAGTGTCCTCCTTGAGGGTTAACCATAGCTTCTCCTAAGGTTAGGTCTAACGATAATGTAAGTTTAATGCAAAAGACGACAAAGCCGTAACGGAGGCTGGCACCAGCGCGCCCGGCAGTGGCCCGTGCTATTCCTGCAAAAAAGCGGGGCGCATGGCGCCTGTGGCGGCTGCTTTGTGGGAAAATATCCCCGAGCATAAAGAAACGAAGCACGTAAGGTAATTGTCCATGGGCGCACAGTTCACAGTTAAGCACGCCTGCCCGAAAACGGTGGCGCTGCTGTCCTCGGCATTGGGGCTGCCGCGGTTCATCGCCGCCACCCTGGCCACCCGCGGCATAGAAACCCCCGAGCAGGCGGCAGAGTTCATGAGCCCTTCGCTGGAGCGCGACTGGCGCAATCCCTATGAGATACCGGGGCTTTCCGAAGTGGCCGACGTGGTGGGCCGTGCTATCGACGGGCGCAAGCACATCGTGGTGTTCGGCGATTTCGATTTGGACGGCATTTCCGCCACTACTGTGCTCACCCGCGGCCTGCGGGCGCTGGGGGCGAAGGCCACCCCCTTCATCCCGCGCCGCTTCGATGAAGGCTATGGCATCACGGCGGCCGCCTATCAGCGGGTGAAGCAGCTGGAGCCCGACCTCATCGTTACCGTGGACTGCGGCATCGCCTGCCGCGAGGAAGTGGCCGCCATCGTGGCCGATGGGGTGCAGGTGGCGGTGACCGACCATCACGAGGCGGCCGACCTGGTGCCCGAGGGGGTGCCAGTGGCCGACCCGAAGATGGGGGAGGGCTGCGAAAGCTCCATTTTGGCCGGCGTGGGGGTGGCCCTCAAGCTGGTGCAGATTTTGGGCGCCCGCCGCGGTTACCCGCACCTGTGGCGCAGCTACACCGACCTTGCCACCTTGGGCACCGTGGCCGACCTCATGCCCATGCGCGGCGAGAACCGCGCGCTTGTGGCCGAAGGGCTGCGGCGCATCAACGAGAACCCGCGCCCCTGCATCGCGGCGCTGTTGGGCATCTGCGGCCCATCGGCCATGCCGGTTACCGCCACCAACATCACCTACTCCATCGTGCCGCGCCTGAACGCCGCCGGCCGCATGGGGGACGCCCAGCTGGCGCTGGACTTGCTGATGTCCGACAGCTACCCGGACGCCTGCGCGCTGGCCCAGCGGTTGGACGAGGTGAACACCGCCCGTCGCACCATCGAAGCGGAGCTGTCCGAGCAGGCCCAGGCCCAAGCGGCTGAAACCTACCATGGCCAGCGGGCGCTGGTGGTGGCCGGCGAAGGTTGGCACGAGGGGGTGAAGGGCATCGTGGCCAGCCGCCTGGTGAACCGCTACGGCGTGCCGGCTATCCTGTTCACCATCGAAGGGGACGAGGCGCGCGGCTCGGGTCGCAGCGTGGGCTCGGTGAACCTGTTCGCCGCGGTGGAATCCTGCTCTGATCTGCTCACCCGCTTCGGCGGCCATGAGGCGGCGGTGGGCATCACGCTGCCGGTGGCCAACCTGGAGGCCTTCGCCGAGCGGCTGTGCGCCTACATGGATCAGCTGCCGGAAGGGGCCTTCCACCCCCTGGTGCAGATAGACGCCCTGGTGGCGCTGCCGGAACTCTCCATCGAAACGGTGCGGCAACTAGAGGCGCTGGCGCCGTTCGGCCAGGACAACCAGGTGCCCTGTTACATGGCCCGCAACGTGACGCTGGTGAACCCGCGGGCGGTGGGGGCCGACAAGAACCACTTCTCCTGCGGCCTCACCGACGGGCGCGTGGTGGTGGCGGGCATCATGTTCCACTGCGATGACATCGACGAGCTGATGGCCAACGAGGGAGTGGTGGACGCCGCCTTCACCCTGCAGGTGGACGAGTGGCGCGGCCGCTTCTCGGTGAAAGCCATGCTGAAGGCGTTGGCGCCGGCCCGCACCTGCTGCGCCCTGCGCGCCTGCCTGAACCCGGAGGCCCAAACATTGCTGGAGGGGCTGTACGCCGAAGATGACCAGCGGCTGTGCGCCGATGCGGAAAAGCCCCAGCCCAACGCTGCCGGTCCTGCGGCCTCGCTCAAGGAAAACCGTGCGAAGTGGGAGGCCGTGGCGCGCGAGAACCCCGACGGCCTGGAGCAGGAGCTGATCTGCGCCCTCATCGGACAGCGCCCCTTGCATCAGTCGCAGCGGGATGTGCTCGATCAGCTGCGGGCGGGCAAGTCCACCTTCGCGGTGATGGCCACCGGCCGTGGCAAGTCGCTCACCTTTACCGTATACGCCGCTCTTATGGCGCTTTCCTCCCAAATGGCCAGCGTGTTCGTATATCCGCTACGGGCCCTCATTGCCGACCAGGCATTCCACCTGGCTACTAGTCTGCTGCAATTCGGCATCACCTGTGTTGTGCTCAATGGCGAGAGCACCCGTGAAGAGCGGCAGCAAGCCTGGGGCGGCCTGGCAACGGGGGCGGTGGATATCGTGCTTACCACTCCGGAATTCTTCGTGCTGCACGCCGACCAGTTCGCCGAAAGCGGGCGCGTGGGCTTTGTGGTGGTGGACGAGGCCCATCACATCGGCCTGGCGAAGGCGGGGCAGCGCACCGCTTACACTCAGCTGGGCATGGCCATCGCCAAGCTTGGCAACCCCACGGTGTTGGCTCTTACCGCCACCGCCCCTGCCGAGGTGGCCGGCGACATCGATGCCCAGCTGCCGCTGGAAGAGCGGGTGATCGACAACACCTGCCGCGAGAACCTGCGGCTGGACGACCAGCGCAACATTCGCAACCGCGACGATTACCTGGCCAACATCGTGGCTTCCGGCGAGAAGACGGTGGTGTACGTGAACTCCCGCCAGCAGTCCATCGCCCTGGCGCGGCTTTTGCGCAAGAAGGTGCCCCAGCTGGCGCCCCTCATCGGCTTTTACAACGCCGGCCTTTCCCGGGCCGAGCGCAAGCGCATCGAGGAGCTGTTCCGCAACGACGACCTGCTGGTGCTGGTGGCCACCTCTGCGTTTGGCGAAGGGGTGGACATTCCCAACATCCGCCACGTGGTGCTGTACCACCTGCCTTTCAACGAGGTGGAATTCAACCAGATGAGCGGCCGGGCCGGCCGCGATGGAAACCCCGCCACCATCCATCTTCTGTTCGGCCAGCGTGACATCGCTATCAACGAAGGCATCCTGCGGGAGGCCACCCCCGACCACGACGTGATGGCCCAGGTGTACCGCCAGCTGCGGCTGCGGCAGCGGCAACAGCCGGGCAACCCCTTCCCGCTCGACCCCGACGATCTAGCGGCCCAAGCCTCCGCCGGCTTCAAGGAAGTAAGCCCGGCATCGGTGGCTTGCGGCCTCAAGGTGTTCACCGAGCTGGGGCTCATCGACGTGCAGCCGGCCGGCCGCGCCTCCGCCGGGGGCCAGCCGGCTGCCTACTTCGTGCGGGTTAACGAGGAGGCGGGCCGCGTGGAGCTCACCGACTCGGTGCGCTACAGCGAGGGGCTGGGGGAGCGCTCGGTGTTCGAGGCCTTCCGCGCGTGGGCCTTGGCCTGTGATTCCCAGGGGCTGACGATTCGCGTCTCCCACCCCATTGTGCCCGGCGTGCTGCCGTCCAACTGGTAGGATGAAAGTTCACGCCCGAAGCGGCTTGGTAAGGAGGTGCGGCGCATGAGCGCTGATGTATCGCAGAACCCCGCCCCGGGGAACGAAGGCGCCACGGCGCCCGGGCAGGTGCCCATCGGCGTGGCCACGCGGCAAACGGTGGACAGCCTCATCGGCCGGCCGGAAAGCGCGGCCAAGCCGGTGCCGGGCCTAAATCGCAACGACGCCGATGCCCCCGTCACCCCCGAGGCCCGCTTCGCCGAGCTGCAGGAGCTCACCGCCGACTACCTTTCCCCCGAAGAAGAGGCGATGCTGGCCTGCGCCTTCCAATTCGCCAGCGAAAAGCACGCCGGCCAGAAGCGCAAGTCCGGCGAGCCCTTCGTGCTGCACCCGGTAGAGGTGGCCCTTATCCTGGCCGATTTGCGCATGGACGCCGAAACCATCTGCGCCGCGCTGCTGCACGACACCGTGGAAGACACCGACGCCACTGCCCAAGATGTGGAGCGGCTGTTCAACCCCCAGGTGCGCCAGCTGGTGGAAGGAGTTACCAAGATCACCCGTATCGAGGTGGAGAGCCTCTCCGACGAGCAGGCCGCCACCATTCGCAAGATGTTCGTGGCCATGAGCAAAGACATCCGCGTCATCGTGATCAAGCTGGCCGACCGGCTGCACAACATGCGCACGCTGTCGGCCTTGCGGGAAGACCGGCGCATTTTCAAGGCTCGCGAAACCTTGGAAATCTACGCCCCCATCGCCCACCGGTTGGGCATCAATTCGGTGAAGTGGGAGCTGGAGGACCTATCGTTTTTCTACCTGGAGCCCAACAAGTACAAGCAGGTGTCCCGCATGGTCACCGAGTCGCGCGCCAAGCGCGAGGAGTATCTGGGCAACGTGATAGACGTGCTGAAGGGCGAGATGGAGAAAGTGGGTATCCACGCCCAGATCATGGGGCGCCCCAAGCACCTGTACTCCATCTACCAGAAGATGTCGAAGAAGGGCAAGGGCTTCTCGGAAATCTACGACCTCATTGCCGTGCGCATCATCGTGAAGACGGTGAAGGACTGCTATTCGGCGCTGGGGGCGGTGCACACCTTGTGGCACCCGATGCCCGGCCGCTTCAAAGACTACATCGCCATGCCGAAGTTCAACATGTACCAGAGCCTCCACACCACGGTGATGGGGCCGGCGGGCCGGCCGCTGGAGGTGCAGATTCGCACCGAAGACATGCACCGGGCCAGCGAATACGGCGTGGCTGCCCACTGGCGCTACAAAGAGGGCGGCGGAAAGGGCTCGGCCGACGCGCTGGACCAGCAGCTGGCATGGCTGCGGCAGATGGTGGACTGGCAGGACGAAACCGAAGACTCCCGCGAGTTTTTGAAGTCGTTGAAGATGGACCTGGATGAGACGGAAGTGTTCGTGTTCACCCCGAAAGGCGAGGTGATGAGCCTGCGGGCCGGCGCCACGCCGGTGGACTTCGCCTATGCCATCCACACCGAGGTGGGCAACCACTGCGTGGGGGCCAAGGTAAACGGCGCCATCGTGCCCTTGTCCTACGAGCTGCAGGTGGGCGACCGCGTGGAGGTGCTCACCCAAAAGAGCGCCAACCCCTCCCGCGACTGGCTGACCATGGTGAAAACCCCTTCGGCCCGGTCGAAGATCCGCTCCTACTTCTCGAAGGTAACCCGCTCTGACGACATCCAGATGGGGCGCGACCGCCTTTCCCGCGAGATGCGCAAGCACGGGCTGGGCATCTCCAACGCCCAATCCATTCGGGCGTTGAAGGCGGTGGCGGAGGCCATGGGCTTCCGCGATGCCGATGACATGCTGGTGAACATCGGCACCGGCAAGGAGAGCGCCCAGCACGTGGCCAACCGGCTGCTGAAGATTTTGGTGGACCGCGCCACGGAGGAATCGGAGAAGCCCCAGCTGGGGGCTTCGGCCACCTCCACCGGCGTCATGGCCCCCATGATCACGTCGGTGAAGCGGCCCAAGAAGCACGAGACCCACTCTTCCAATGGCATTGTGGTGAAGGGGGTGGACGACGTTTTGGTGCGCCTGTCCCGTTGCTGCAATCCGGTGCCGGGGGACGAGATTTTGGGCTTCGTCACCCGCGGCCGCGGCGTTTCGGTGCACCGGGCCGACTGCCCCAATGCCATATCGCTCAAGCAGCACCCCGAGCGCATTATCGAGGTGGCCTGGGAGGGCAGTCGCCCCAAAGACACCACCTACCAGGTGGAGCTTTACATCGAGGCGCTGGACCGCATGAATCTGCTGCTTGACGTTACCAGAGTGTTTTCGGAGGCGGCGGCCAACGTGCTATCGTGTTCCACAACCACCCACCGCGACGGCGTGGTGGAGATGCGCTTTCTGTTCCAGGTGTCCGACCTGAACAACATCGACTGGATAACGAAGCACCTCAGCGAGCTGGACGGTGTGTTCGATGCCCGTCGCATGGTGCCGGGCCAGAAAGGGGTTAAGTAGATGAAGCCTACGTTGTACGAGGTCAGCGGCTTGTGCATTGATGTGAAGTACCTGGTTTTGGGGCCGCTGCAGAACAACACCTACATCATCTCCGACGGTGCGGGCACCCTGGTGGTAGACCCTTCCTGCGAGCCGGAAACCATCATCGCCGCCCTTGAGGGCAAAAAGCTCGACGCCATTGTGCTCACCCATTTCCACAACGACCACATCGGCGCTGCCGCCCAGCTGCGGGCCGCCACGGGCGCGAAGGTGTACGCTTCGGCGGTGGACGCGCCGGTGATCGAGGCGCCACAAGACGGCACCTACGTGGAGGCCTGCGAGCCCTGCCCGGTGGACGAGACGGTGGCCAACGGCTCGGTGGTAACCGTGGGCCATATGCCCTGGAAGGTCATTTCCACCCCCGGCCATACCAAGGGCTCCATCTGCCTGTTCCTCATTCCGCAGTTCGGCAACCATGAAGGGGGATTGCCGGTGCTCATTTCCGGCGACACGCTTTTCGCGGGCACCGTGGGCCGTACCGATTTCGAGGGCGGCTCCATGGAAGAGATGCGGGCCTCCATCAAGAAGCTGGCGGCCTTGCCCGACGACACGGCGGTGCTGCCGGGCCATAACGACCTCACCACCATCGGTGCCGAGCGGCGCCGGGTGTTCGCCCGCTTCGGCGCCGAACCGGCCAATTAGCCCTCGGCCGCTGGTTCGCAAGGGAAGTGCCGCCATGCCCGCCATCATCACCCACGATGCTTTTGGAAACGACCTGCTGGGCCGTGTGGGCTTTCTTGTGGGCTCCACCAAGGAAGAGTCGGACGCCTTCTTGCTGGGCAATCAGGGCCCCGACCCGCTGTTTTATGTGGCGCTGAATCCGCTGCATGCTCCGGCGGTGCGGCTGGGGGCGCTGATGCATCGGGCCGATCCGGCCGAGCTGTTGCCCGCATTTCGCCAGGCCGCTGCCGTGTTTTCCGGCGAACAAGGGGCCATCGCCCGCGCCTATGTGCTGGGGTTTGCCGCCCACTGGCGCCTCGACCGCACGGTGCACCCCTTTGTGTACGCCCAGCAGTACCAGCTGTGCGATGCCGGCGTAGAGGGGCTGGATGCAAGCCAGGGGCACGAGGTGCACGCCCTCATCGAGAGCGAGCTGGACGAGCTGGTGCTGTGGAAGCGGCTCGGGCAGACCATTGCCACCTTCAACCCCGCCGAGCGCATATTGCACGGCTCGCCCGAGGTGCTGGCCCCCATTTCCCAGATGTACGCGCAGGTTGCGGCTGATGTTTTCCAGATGGCCGTGGCGCCCGAGGCCTTTGCCGCCGCGGTGGGCGCCCATCGCCTGGCGCTGCGGGGGCTGTATTCCCCGCGCGGATTGAAGCGGGAGGTGCTGGCATCGATGGAACGGCTGGTGCGCCCCTATTCGTTCTTGAAGGCCATGTCGCACCGGGATATCCAATTGGAAGACAGCCCTTTCGCCAACAGCCAGCGTACGGCGTGGCGCGACCCCTTCCTGGAGGGGGAGTCCACCGCTAGCTTCTTCGATTTGTACGAGCGGGCCTTGGCGCTTGCTCAGGCGGACGCGGCCGTGGTGGCAGGCGAGGGCTTCGACGAGGAGGCGGCGTTTCGCCTGACCGACAGCATCAACTTCTCCGGCCGCCCCACGCGGGCCATGATTGTTTCGGTGGAAGACCATGGGTGAGCTTGAAGTAGCCATATCGATGCCCTACTGGCTGGAGTTTCTGGCCGTCATGACCGGTGGTCTGTCCGGCGCTATGTCGGCAGTACGGGCCCGCTACGACGTGTTCGGCTGTGCGTTCATCGCCTGCGTGACCGGTATGGGCGGCGGCATGATGCGCGATTTGCTGCTGCAGGATTACGGCATCTACGCCTTCCAGAACCCGTCGCTTTTGGTGGCCTGCGTCATCGCCAGCATCATCGTGTTTTATTTCGGCCGCCTGGCCACTTACCTCGATCCGCTGGTGGACCTGCTGGACAACCTGTCGGTGGCCTCCTGGTGCATCATCGGTTCCGGCAAAAGTATGTCGGCGGGGCTGGGGGTAGTGCCCTCCATCATCTTGGGCACCCTTACCGCTGTGGGCGGCGGCATCCTGCGCGACGTGCTGATGAGCCGGCGCCCCGCTGCATTCCAGGCTGGTCCCATTTATGGCAGTGCTGCCATTTTGGGCTGCACCCTGTACTGCGTGCTGGACACTTCCAACATTCTTCCCAGCGTGAACGCCCTGTTGTGCGCCGGCGTGGTGCTGGTCATCCGCTATGCGGCGCTGGCGTTTGGTTGGCGCACCCGCCCCGCCCGCGACTACAGCGACGTGGTAACCCATGCGGTGAAGAAGCCGTTCCGTTTTATCGCCCGCAAGGTGCACGTGCCGGTGGGCAAAACTGCCCGCGACCGCGACAACTCGCCAGGGGCCCAAATGCGCCGCGCCTGGGGGCGCTTCTACAACCGGATTTCCGGCCATTGGATGGACGCGGCCGAGGGGGGCGTTGAGGGCGGCGGCCAAATGACCGACCAGATGCCGCCTTTGGTGAAGGTGCAACCCACCGAAAACATCGCTGCCGTTACCGGGGGAGTGGTGCGCTGGCGCAAAGGGCGCAAAGGGCAGCCGGTGTCTTCATTGATGGCGGACGAGGGGGGCCGGGTCGCCAATGCGCAGGAGGACGGGGAAGGGGCCACGCCCGCGTCTGCGCCTGCGCCGGCTGCGGCCACCGATGGCGCTACGGCAATGGATCCGGTGCCCCCGGGGTCCGACCGCATCTTCGTCAACCGCACCGAGCTTCACCGGCTCATGTATGAACTGGGGGCCAGCGGCGAAGTGGACCGTAGCGGCGCGGTGGAGCGCAGCGGCGCAGCGACGGCAGCGCCTTCCGATGGCGACCGGCCCGAGCAGGACCCTTTCGAGCCCCAAACCCACGAGGGGGAGGCCCTTACCGGCGTGTTCGCCCCGCGAGAATAGGCCGCCCGTCTGTGGCCCCGCGCCTGGTGTGCCTGCGCCCGGCGGCTCTGCAGCTCCGTTGTCCGGGCTCCTGCAACTTCGCATCTCCGTTGCCCGCGGCTCTGCATCCGCCGCGTCTGCCCGCCTGCTGCCCATGGCCCAGCGTCCGGCACCCCGTTGTTCCGGCGTGCCCTGCGGTCTCGCCCCTGGCATACCCGCCCGCATTCTCCGCTGACGCCAGTTCGATAACCGCTTTCTGTCAAGGTTTCTTGAAAGGTGCCCGTCCGCTGTCCCTTGGTTAAACTTACGTTAGAATTGTTCACCGTGCGCTTGCGGCGATTTGCCGCTTGCGGCCGTTGGCTGTATGGAAGGATTCTTCTTGACCATCGAACTTGCATCGTTTCTTGCGCAGCTGGCCGGTAATCCGGTGCTGGTGGTAGTAGTGCTTCTAAACATCGGCGTCATCATCGTCAACGGCGCCACCGATGCCCCCAACGCCATCGCCACCGTTGTCTCTACCCGCGCTATGAAGCCGCGCGGCGCCATCATGATGGCCGCCATCTGCAACTTCTTCGGCCTCCTGCTGGTTTCTCTCGTATCCACTGCCGTGGCCACCACCATTTTTTCGATGGTGGATTTCGGCTCCGACAGCCACACGGCGCTGGTGGCCCTCATGGCCGCCATGGTGGCTATCATCGTGTGGGGAGCCAGCGCCTGGTACTTCGGCATTCCCACCTCTCAATCCCATTCCCTCATTGCCGGCCTCACTGGCGCCGCCGTGGCGGTGTTTGGCGGATTCGATGCCATCAACTGGGGCGAATGGGTGAAGGTAATCTATGGCATCCTGCTTTCCACCCTCATGGGCTTTGGCCTGGGGTGGGTTAATTACAAGGGGCTCGGGCGGCTTTTGAGCAACGTCAACCGCCAGCGGGCTAACCATGCGTTTCGCTGGGCCCAGATTTTCAGCGGTGCCGGCGTTGCCTTCATGCACGGCGCCCAAGACGGCCAGAAGTTCATGTCCATATTCATGCTGGCCACCATGATGGCCTCGGGGCTGGGCATGACTGAACAAATGACGCTGCCGCTGTGGTTGATGCTGCTGTGTGCTGCCAACATGGGCCTGGGTACCGCGGTGGGGGGCGAGCGCATCATCAAAAGCGTTGGGGTGAGCATGGTGAAGCTGGACTCCTTCCAGGGTTTCGCTGCCAGCCTGTCCACTTTCGTCAGTCTCATGGTGGCCACTTTCGGCGGCCTGCCGGTTTCCACTACCCACACTAACACTACCGCCATCATGGGGGTGGGGGCCGCCCGCAATCCCAAGGCGGTGAAGTGGTCCATTGCCATTGATATGGTGAAAACCTGGGTGCTCACGTTCCCTGGGTGCGGCATACTTGGTTTTGTGTGCGCGAAGCTGTTTTTGCTGGTGCTCTAAATTAGCGCGAAAAGGAGAATGGCCATGGCCAAGAAAAAGAAGTTCGATTACTTCGACGCGTTTGAGAAGTTGTCCGAGCTGACGGTGAACGAGGCGAGCCTGTTGGTGGAAACGGTGGAAAACTTCACCACGTCCGAGGCGCTTGTCGAGAACATTGATCGCAGTCATGTGTTCGAGCATGCGGGAGACGATATCAACCACGAGGTATACAAAACTGTGGCCGTCGATTTCATGCCCCCCATCGACCGTGAGGATATCATCAACCTGGCCCACGCTATGGACAACGTGCTGGATAACATCGAGGACGTCATCCAGCACCTGTACATGTACAACGTGGACGCCATTCCCGAGGACGCCATCCTGTTCGCCAAGCTCATCAAAAAGAGCTGCGAATCGCTGGACAAGGCCATGGAGGATTTCCGCAACTTCCGCAAGTCCAAGAAGTTCCAGCAGCTCATTGTGGATGTGAACACCAACGAGGAAGAGGGCGACCAGCTGTACGTGGCCGCCATGCGCCGCCTGCACACCATCGAGCGGGAAGACCCGGTGCATGTGCTGGTGTGGTCGCGCATGTACACCGACATGGAGAAGTGCTGCGACACCTGCGAGCACGTAGCCGATGCCATGAGCACCATCGTGCTCAAGAACGTGTAAGCTCCGCCGTCCTGGCGGACAGCGGAACTGCTGGAGGGTGGGCCGACCCGACAGGCCTGCGCTCGACGCTCCGTACGAGGGGAACTAACTCGCGCTGGCGCGCGAGTGGATTTCCCCTCTACTCCGCTTGGCCGGACCTCGCTCCGACCTGCCGGGCCGGCCCAGCCAGGATGTGGTTCCGGTCGGACGAGCCCATATCGGCCGGCCTTCGGGCCAATCTGGGGCACCTGGGAAACCCTCGGCTGCTGATTTGGGCCTGTGGTGTGGTGACATCCGCTCGTGAAGTGCGTCCTAAAAGCAACTGCCCACAGCGGGGTTGCTGCGGGCAGTATGGGGGCGATTGGGGAGGGGCTGTCTACAGAACGTAGTCGGCGTCGTAGGATTCGCCAACGGAGAATTCACCGATTACCGTGGCGCCATCAGCTTGATACACGGGAATGGCATTGGCAACGGCGCTGTCCATTTCGGCCGTGAGAATGCTTCGCTGGGCATCGGTGAGGTTGAGGCGGTTGCATACCCAGGCCAGCTGCTGTTCGGGCCTGGCCTCTTCTTTGAGTTCGGAGAGCGCAGCCTCGCCAGCACCGATTTCCGCTGAAATGGATCCGCTTTCAATCATTCTGTCTACCGCGGCGGCAAGGGCCTGACGTGCCCGATCCGCCTTTTCCGTTTCGTAGGCGGCTGCCTCGTCGGGGGTAGATACGGTGGCTCCGGAAGCGTTGTCCAGGTCGCTCTTGTAGACGTAGCCCTCTTGCCCATCGGTGGTTTCAACCAGAATAAGATCGGGTGCGGCCTCGTCGGATAAATTGAGCGCACTGCCATAGGTGAGGCCGGCTTCGTTCTGAGGAAAAGCCGCAGCGCCATCGGAGGGGGCAGCGAAGAAGACCGGAACCGCCAAAACCACCGCAGCAACTCCCGCAAGCCCACAAGCAATCCAAGAAACACGTGCCTTCATAAGGACCTCCTCTGTGTCGCATTGTGTTTAATGACGATGGCATGGTATCAGATGATATACAAAAATTCAATATTGAATATCAAATTTTGAATATTAGTATCGAATTTTGAATATTAATATTTATAATACGGTTACATCGGGAGAAATCTGAGAGAAGGGATGAAAGATGCTGAAAAAGAAGAGGATAATTTCAATTCCCGCTACCTGCACGGCGGCAGCCCTTAGTTTCTTGCTTGTGTTCTCGTCAGTGGCCTATGCGGCGGAGTACGCTGGATCCTGGTGCTTCTACAGGACGACGAACACCATTGCGGCAAATACTCGAGCTATCATTTCTGGAACCTTAGATAGTCCAACGGTTACCCAGCAAGCGCGTGCAACCCACAAAACGGACATCAATCGTCTGGGACTCAATGCGATTATATACAACTGGAATACAGGAGCGCTTTTGTACAGTAGTGGCTGGCAGTACAATCCAAGCGTCATTCCGGCCCAAGAATTTTGGAAGGTTAGCAGAACTTGTGCGAAAAAGGCTGGCCCAATTTATGCGAAGGGTATGATGAGGCTTTGGGATGGGAATACAAAATATAAAGAGTTTTATCCAACCGGGTCACCGAAGCTTGGCTGATAAGAGCCTTGTTGGTAAGTTAGATTGAGCGCGTACGACAGCGGAGGAAGCGGCAATCGTCTCCTCCGCTGTTTGACCGTCTGGCGTCCAATCAGCTTGCCTTCCTGCTAGATTGGCACTTCTATACCCATGGGATCTTTTGGTCTTTCCGGATGGTCTTTGCCTGGTTTATTGATTAGGAAAAGAGTGCAGCTTTGAAGATGGGCTCGTACTCTGCGAAGTATGTCTTGTACATTGGACAGTAAGGGTCTGGGGCCGCAATATCTGACGAAGCATAAAATGCCCGCGCCCGACATCCGCCTCCGCACAATCTGAGATAAGGGCATTCGTTGCAGTGGGGAATCGCAACGGAATCAAAACTTTGAAACCATTGGGCGATGTCGTCCTCAAGTATGCAGGCAATGTCTTCGGCGTAACAATTGCCCATTCTGAATTCTGGAAAATGGAGCATGTGGCAGGGGTAGACTGAGCCATCCGAATCTACGCTCAAACAGGTGCATCCGGCCCCGCAGCTGCTCCGAGCCACGAGAGAGGGTCCTAATGGGGAGTCATCCACCATCGTTGTCGATGAGCAGGATATAAGCGTTCTGCTTAAATCTGCTTGCGCCTGGGGATTTGGTATGAGATCGGAGATTTGCTCGTTGCTGGGCCTGCAGGACAGGAGGCTGAAATTGACGGATACGCCATAGCGATCTGCTAGCTGAAGGTATTGTTGCATGTCGTCATAGTTTTTGGCATGAACCGTCGCGATGATGTGTCCCGTTGTCCCTGAATCTACGACCGCCTCAAGCGCCGTGCAGAGCTGGTCGAACCTCTGGCTTCCACGAATGTAGGGAATGGAATCTGATGAGCACCCATCAAACGAGATGGCTATTTTGTCAACATAGCGGGAGAGTGCGCGAGCCCGTTCCTTGGTTATTAGGGTTCCGTTGCTGAGAACTGTGATGGCCGATATACCGCAATTCTCCTTGGCATGCTTTGCTATTTCTTCAAGGTCATTGCGTAACAGCGGCTCTCCTCCAGAAATGATTAGATGAGAAATGCCAACGTGCTGCAACTGATTGATGGCTTTTTTCAAATCGGTTGCCGATGGATCATTTGCTGCGTTCCTAAGTTCGTTGGCGGAATAGCATCCGATGCAATTTAAATTGCATCGTTGGGTTACATGGAGATAGGCGGATTTGGGCTGATGGCGGGATTCTGCGACATTTGAATCGCAGAATCCCGCATCGAGCAAGTGCTGACAGAGCTGAGGCTCTTCTTGAAATGCCTTTTCTTTGGGAACGTCCTCTTGCAGCATTTTCTCACAAAGGGCTAACCCTGTTTGGGTTAGCCCTACAATGCAGCCAGTTGATGTGTTGCCCAGCATTGGGATGCTTGCAAACCGAAAGAGAGCTGCGTGGCAGTTGAGCTTCAAGGCGCTATCCTTCTTCGTTTAAGGGGGCTAGTCGTCTATGCCGAACAGTCCGTCGCATTCGTCATCGGGGACATATTCGAAGATGTCTGCAGGTTGGCAATCCAGAAGCTTGCAAAGACCGTCCATGGTTTCGATTTTTACGGCCTTGACCTTTCCCGTTTTGAGTCTTGAGAGGGAAAGGGGGGAGAGCCCGAGCTTATTGGCTAGATCCACGGATTTGACTTTTCGATCTGCAAGCACTCTGTCAAGCCGAATGATGATTGCCATTGGGGGCCTATACCGTCCCGTCGTTCACTTCCTGCAGCATTCGCCCATAGGAAAATGCCATCGATAGGCAGAAGCATACCACAGCCGCCGAAAGCGCCTTTATGTCAACGAAAATCGAAAAGGGAGATTTTTCGGGGGGCGTGTCCACGATTCCCAGTCGGATGTCGCTTGAGGGGTACACGTAGGCGCTGAAGCTGGACTCGGAGAGCAGCTCGGCAATGAAGATGATAAGGAAGAGGACCCCGATGACAAGAATCAGCCGCGATAAGAGCTTTGTGAATGGGGAGTGGCCGCGACCTATGCTACGAAAGCCAACGAAGAGGCAAAAGACGACAAGCTGGAACGCGATGCAGGAAACGGCCGTAGAGATCAAGTTGACCCAGAAGGAGGCATCGCCCGCCATGCCCTCTTGGAGAGCGCCGACGGTAAGCAGAACCATGGCAGCTATGCATAAGAGGAAAAGAACGGCAAACACTATCAGGAATACGACGGACAAAACCCTGGATGCGGACTGAAGCCTGGAAAGGGCCTTGTTGGTCGCTACTGTTTCAGTGCAATGTGGCTCCACGGGATACCTCTTATCTACTTGGCTTATCGCCCTAGGACAGTGGGTTTTGTTTCGGCAGGGAAATCATACCAACGCTCAAGCAAACACCTCCTATGCCAATGTCTAGGCATCCTCGACTGGCAGAAGCATCAATGTAGAACAGCATCGTGGCTCCTCCTCTTCGCTGTGATGGCTAAATCTAATGTTCTTCATTCTACTAGCAATATAGCTTTTTTGAATATCCTTTATCAAGAATCTGCTTTGAGAAGCGATTTGTCCTGCGCAGTGCCCGCAGAGCGATAGTGACTGTTTGGCATTTGTCTTGCAGGCTGGTGGGAGTGGGTCCGCTCGGTTGCGCCCTCCCATTGCGCACCTGCTTGCGGCGTTCGCCCCTTTGGCGGGCGCTTTGCGGGGGTGCGCTCGGCGCGGCGTCCGCGGTATGCGCTATAGTGGTGCGAGCTTTTGCAAGCGACTTCGAAACGATAAGGGAAGTAGTTCTATGGCGCTTATTGTCGCAAAGTTCGGCGGGACCTCGGTGGCTTCGCCCGAGCGCATAAAGAACGTGGCCAAGCGGCTGGTGCGCATCAAGCAGCAAGGGGATGCGGTGGTGGCCGTGGTGTCCGCCATGGGCAAGACCACCGACGAGCTGATGGGGCTTTCCCGCGCCGTGACCTCGAACCCGCCCGCCCGCGAGCTGGACCGTCTGCTGTCCACCGGCGAGCACGTGTCCATGACGCTTCTGGCCATGGCCATCGAGGCGCTGGGCTACAAGGCCATGAGCTTCTCCGGCCGCCAGGCGGGCATTCTCACCGATGGCACCCACAACAAGGCCCACATCGTGAAGGTGGACAACGAGCGCATCCAAGAGGCGCTCGACCGCGGCTTTGTGCCGGTGGTGGCCGGTTTCCAGGGCATCGATGCCAACGACGACGTAACCACGCTGGGCCGCGGCGGCTCCGACACCACGGCGGTGGCCATCGCCTGGGGCATCGGGGCCGATGTGTGCGAAATCTATTCCGACGTGGACGGCGTGTACACGGCCGACCCGCGGGTGGCCCCCCGCGCCAAGAAGCTGGACGAGATTTCCTACGACGACATGCTGGAGCTCTCCAGCGCCGGCGCCGGCGTGCTGCAGAGCCGCGCGGTGGAGTTCGCCCGCAAGTGGAACGTGGTCATTCATTCGCGCTCTGCGTTTTCCGATGCGCAGGGCACGTTCATCAAGGAGGAATCCGAAATGGAAGAGGCCGTCATCACCGGCATTGCCCACGACACGTCCGAGGTAAAGGTGACCATCCGCGGCGTGCCCGACTGCACCGGCGTGGCCGCCAAGGTGTTCTCTACCCTGGCTGCCACCATGGTGAACGTGGACATGATCATCCAAAACGTGTCGAAGGACGGCATCACCGACATTTCGTTCACCTGCCCTGAGGGGGATTTGGGCCGTGCGAAGGAAACGCTCGACCGCATTCTGCCCTCCATCCAGGCGCCGTACTACGAGGTGGATACCGATATCGCGAAGGTGAGCCTGGTGGGCACCGGCATGAAGTCGTCGCCTGGCGTGGCTGCCAAGGCGTTCTCCACGCTGGGGGAGAACAGCATCAACATCCTGGCCATCTCCACGTCGCCTATCCGCCTTTCGGTGGTGGTTGATCTGGCCCAGGTGTCCCATGCGGTGCAGTGCCTGCACACCGCCTTCGGCCTCGATTCCGACAGCGTGTTCGAGGAAACCCAGCTTTCCGCCGAAGAGATTGCGGCGAAGATGAACAAAGGCCGCTAGAACTACTCGACGCTGCGAAGCCGCCGGGCACCCCATCTTGCCCTTTCCAGGGGGCGCGGCGCGTACCGAAGTACGCTTGGCCCTCTGCGCAGGGCAATCTGGGGCGCCGGGCGGCTTCTCGCTTGCTCATTTGGACCATAGATTGGTAAAGCTGAACCAGATGGATTTTTCGATTTGTAATTGATGGGTTGAGAGGAAAATCGATATGGCTTGGACGAAAGAAATGCCGGCGAATCCGGTAGTGGCGGTGGCGGGAGCCACGGGGGCCGTGGGGCGTGAGTTTTTGAACGTGCTGCACGACCTCGACTTTCCGGCGGCGGAGGTGCGGGCGCTGGCTTCGACCCGTTCGGCCGGCAAAGAGCTGCCCTTCGAAGGTTGCGGCCTGGTGCCCGCCGGCAACCTGGTGGTGCAGGAGATGACCCCCGAGTCGTTCGAAGGGGTGGACATCGCCCTGTTCTCGGCCGGCTCTGGCGTGTCGCAGCAGATGCGCGAGGCGGTGGTGGCTGCCGGCGCGGTGATGATCGACAACTCCAGCGCTTTCCGCATGGACGAGGACGTGCCGCTGGTGGTGCCCGAGGTGAACCCGCAGGACGTGGCCTGGCACAACGGCGTTATCGCCAATCCCAACTGCTCCACCATTCAGATGGTGGTGGCCTTGAAACCCCTCTACGACATTTCCCCCATCAAGCGCGTGGTGGTTTCCACCTATCAGGCCGCATCCGGCGCTGGGGCGCCTGCCATGGCCGAACTGTACGACCAAACCCGCGAGTACCTGGAGGGCACCCCCGAGGACCAGCTGACGGTTTCCGCCTTCCAGCACCGCATTGCTTTCAACTGCATCCCCCACATCGACAAGTTCATGGACGACGGCTCCACCAAAGAGGAATGGAAGATGGTGGTGGAGACGAAGAAGATTATGGGCGACCCGAACATTCAAGTGGCCGCTACTTGCGTGCGAGTGCCAGTGCTGCGCTGCCATGGCGAATCCATCAACGTGGAGTTTGCCGACGAGGTGACGGTGGAGCAGGCCAAGGCCGCGTTCGAGGCGGCGCCAGGGCTCACCCTTATGGACGATGCCGCCGCCAACTGCTACCCGATGCCCGGCATTCTGGCCGGCACCGACGGCGCCTACGTGGGGCGCTTGCGTAAGGATTCTTCGGTGCCCCACGGCTTGGCGTTTTGGGACGTGGCGGACCAGATTCGCAAGGGCGCTGCGCTCAACGCCGTGCAGATCGCCCAGCTGCTGCTGCCGTAAGGGCGCGCGGCGCGCGGGCCCGTTGCTGCGGGCCGCGGTGCGTTTCGATAAACTACAGGGCAGAGATCTCTTCTCTGCCTTTTTCATTTGGTCAAGCTGATGGAAGCGAGCACATGGTGGCCTCCCCGAAACAAAAGAAGATGCGGCTGGACGACCTACTGGTGGAGCGGGGCTTTTTCGCCAGCCGGGGAGAAGCGCTGCGGGCGGTGATTGCCCGCGAGGTGCGTGTGGACGACGTGTACGTTTCCAGCGCCGCGGTGGCGGTGGCCCCCGATGCGGACATATTCGTGAAGGGGCGGCGCGGCTACGTTTCCCGCGGCGGTTACAAGCTGGCCGGCGCGCTTAAGGCTTTCGCCATCAATCCCGCAGGGATGCGCTGCCTGGACATCGGCGCTTCTACCGGCGGTTTCACCGATTGCCTGCTGCAAGAGGGAGCAGCCAGCGTGGCTTGCGTGGATGTGAACTACAGCCAGCTGGCCTGGAAGCTGCGGCAAGACGCGCGAGTGGCGGTGTTCGAGCGCACCAACATCAAAGACGCCAGCCCGGCCCAGCTGGGCGCTCCCTTCAACCTGGTGGTCATCGATGTGAGCTTCATCGGCTTGGCCCCGCTGGTGCCGGTGATTGCGCGGATGTGCGCCCCTGGTTCCCGCTTCGTGGGGCTGGTGAAACCGCAATTCGAATCGCGCCATGAGGAAACCGATGGCGGCATCGTGCGCGATGAGGCGGTGCGGCTGCGCACGGTGGACGAGGTGAAGGCGGCGCTGGCGGCGGCCGGCTTCAAAGTGGAAGGCGTGGTGGAATCACCCATCACCGGCGCCCAAGGCAACGTGGAGTACCTGGTGTCCGCCGTCTATAGGCCAGTCGCCTAACTTCCCCATGCTTGACCGGGTAACATTGCTGTCGGCCCGACAGGGATGCTCGCGCCGGGACCCCGCCCAGGTCCCTCTGCGCCGTCGCCTCGTGCGCCCCTAGGCTTCGAAGCGGTTGGTGCGGGCGGCTTCCTCCATGATGGCGATCACTCGCTCGGCCCGTTCGGCTTCCCGGGCCACGGTGCGGCTGATGCCGGCATCGCGCTCGATTACCTCCCGCTGCATCTCCTCGGAAAGCAGCGGGATGGGCAGCGCGGCAATGTCGCTTTTTCCCAGCGGCTTGGGCAATTGACCTATCAGGGCGCGGCCGTACTCGCTTTGCAGGAACACCTCCACGTATGCCGGCAGCGGCGCGGCGCACAATGGCGAGCTGGCGTTGCCGAAAGGGGAGGGCGGCTTGGGCTTGCGCCCCCGTCTGCGGGGCGCCTCTTCCTCTTCGCCGGCATCGCCCGAGGGGAAGCGCAGGGCAAACACGTTGTTGGCCAACAGGATGGGGCAGGGGGCCTCCGCCAGCGCGCAGCTGCCGCCGTCGCGGGGCAGCAGTAGCACCGGCCCGTCTTCGGGGGCGATGGTGTAGCGCTCCTGCTGGGGCGGAATGAACGCCAGCCGCTGCAGGTGGATAGAGCCGTTGGGATGGATGCCCGAGGCCTCCAAATAGCAGCAATCGGTGGGTTCGAGCAGGTTTCCCCAGGTTATGTAGGTGTCGGTGCGGGGCATCCACGAAGGGCGCACGGCCGGCGGCTGCTGCTGGGCCCGCTGAATCATGGCGGGGCATTGGGGCAGCGGCCCTTCCAGCGGCAGGTTCTTTCCGCTTAGGGTGGTGCCGCGGCCGATGCGGCTGGTCACCGCTTCCAGCGGTGCCTCGCCACAGGTGTTCTGGGGGTCCAGGTACCAATCGGGGCAGTAGCGCTTCCCGTTGGCGAAGATTTCCCCGAATCCCACCCGCCGCGACTCCAAGGCCGCCGCAGTGCCGCCGGCATCGTCTTGGGGCGTCAGCTGCCCCATTTCCACGGCGGTGGTTTCCTCGGGGGAGAGCAGGAACAGCGCCGCCCGCTCGGTGCCCGGCAGCCCGATGGCGCCGCACAGGTGGCGGTTCATGTCCCAGAAGGCCATGGTGGTTTTGTCGGCAGCGGGAATGGAGGTCCACCAGATGGCCGCCGTGGGCAGCGGGTACTTCCGCGGCCGTCCGCGCCCGCGCTTCTTCTCGGGGCAGCCGCCTTCAGGGGCGGCGCCGGCGCTACCGGGGCAGGGCGCGGTGCTGGGGGGCAGATCGTCGGCGGCCCGGGCGGCGCCAGCGGCCTCTTCGCCGCAACTGGCCAGCCACAGCGGATCGCTGAGAAATTGGGAGGCGGACACCGGTACCGCCAAACCGCCGGATTGCACCCCTTGGCGCAATCGGCCGCCGAAGCCGTGGCGCAGCTGCTTGAAGCTGCCAGCCCGGCGGCGCTGGCCTGCGGTTTCGCTGTCGGCGAAGCGGTTGCTGCCGGTGATGGAGAGAGCCGTGCGGCCAATGTTGTCCTGCAGCCGCAGCAGTTGCTCGGGGGAGAGGGAGCCATCGAGGGGCGGCGCCAGCGCCACGGCCACATCCCCCGCAAGGCCGCTGAGCAAAAACGCCAGGAAATCGGGGCATTCCGTGTCCACGAACACCAGGTCGCCAGGGGCGATGGCCAGCTGGGCCACCGCGGCCTCCATGGTCTCGCGGCCCATGGTGCCGGAGGGGCGCAGCCCGATGGAGCGCAACGTTTGCAACACCGCTTGCCGCAGCTGGTAGTGGCCCAGTTCCGGCGAGGGGGCTTGCCCGCCGCGGTAAGCGTCCATGTGCTGCCTCCTCCTTGCTGCGTTTTGGTTGTTTTTGGTTGGAGTAAACCAAAAATACCCGTTTCGGAAGTGGAAGTAAATCGCCATTCGGTGTTTTTTCGTTTTCTCCGCCCTCTGCGGCACCGTATCGGCCGCTTGGGCGCCCCGCTTTTGCCCCGTGCCCCGCGCCATGAGCGGGCGCAGGGCCGCGCGGGGCGCTCCTGTGGGCGAAAAAAGGCGCCTCGGCGGCGGCGCGGCCCGGCGCTGGGCGCTAATATGGTGGCACCATTCCGGCGCGCCTCTTGCGCGTCTGCGCACATCCGCTACGAAGAAGGGCCCTCCATGCAAATCACGCCTTTGGAAATTGCCGAAACCCTGGCAATGGTGAACAAGCAGAATCTGGACATCCGCACCATCACGTTGGGGCTGAACCTGCGCGGCTGCGTGGACAGCGACGTCAACGCCGTGGCCCGCAAGGTGTACGACCGCATGACCTCTGCCGCCGAGAGCCTGGTGCCCACGGCCCAGCAACTGGAGCGGGAATTCGGCATTCCCATCGTGAACAAGCGCATCTCCGTCACCCCCATCGCCGAAGTGTGCGCCGCCGTCACCGCCGCCGACCTTACCCCCGTGGCCCAGGCCATGGATCGCGCCGGCAAAGAGGTGGGGGTGGATTTCGTGGGCGGCTTCTCTGCGCTGGTGCAGAAGGGGGCCTCTGCGGCCGACCACAAGCTTATGGATTCTATTCCCCATGCGCTGGCTGTTACCGACAACGTATGCTCGTCGGTGAACGTGGGCTCTACCCGCGCCGGCATTAACATGGACGCGGTGCTGAAGATGTCCCATGTGATTCTGGAAGCGGCCCGCGCTACCGCCGATCGCGACTGCATCGGCGCCGGCAAGCTGGTGGTGTTCTGCAACGCGGTGGAGGACAACCCCTTCATGGCCGGCGCCTTCCACGGTTCCGGCGAGGCGGACGAGGTGGTGAACGTGGGGGTGTCGGGCCCTGGCGTGGTGCGCGCCGTGCTGGCCGACCTTCCCAAAAATGCCGACCTCACCACGGTGGCCGAGGCCATCAAGGCCACGGCGTTCAAGATCACCCGCGCCGGCGAGCTGATGGCCCGCGAGGCGTCGCAACGGCTGGGAGTGCAAAAGGGCATCCTGGACCTGTCGCTGGCCCCCACCCCCGCGCCCGGCGATTCAGTGGCGGAAATCCTCGAAGCCATCGGCGTGGGAGAGTGCGGCGGCCCTGGCACCACAGCGGCGCTGGCCATGCTCAACGATGCCGTGAAAAAGGGCGGCGTGATGGCTTCCAGCAGCGTGGGCGGCCTCTCCGGCGCCTTCATCCCCGTATCGGAGGACGCCGGCATGATTCGCGCCGCCGAAGACGGGGCGCTGTCCCTGGAAAAGCTTGAAGCCATGACCTGCGTGTGCTCGGTGGGCCTGGACATGATTGCCATTCCCGGCGATACCACGCCGGAAACCATCTTCGGCATCATCGCCGACGAATGCGCCATCGGCATGATCAACTGCAAAACCACCGCCGTGCGCCTTATCCCCGCCATTGGCAAAAAGGTGGGGGACACGCTGAACTTCGGCGGCCTTTTGGGCTATGCGCCGGTGATGCCGGTGAACAACCACGCCGGCACCGTGTTCGCCCATCGCGGAGGCCGCATGCCGGCGCCTTTGAACTCGCTGAAGAACTAGCGGCCGCGCCGTTCCTGTTCTTCCAATATGAGCCGCAGCCCCTCCAGGGTAAGGTTGGGGTTCACCTCTGTGATGGTGGAGCACAGCGGCGCCATGGTTGCCGCCAGGCCGCCAGTGGCCACCACGGCGGCCTCGTAGCCCAGCTGCGCGAAGATGCGCCGCACCAGGCCGTCCACCCGGTCCGCTTCGCCCAGCATCACGCCGGACTGGATGGCCTCCACGGTGTTGGTGCCGATGGGCAGCGCCGGGGCGATGAGGGCCGTAGCCGGCAGCAGCGCGCCGTGGGAGGTGAGGGCGCCGGCGCTGGTCTGCAGCCCTGGAGCGATGATGCCGCCCACGAAGTAGCCGTCGCGGTCGATAACCTCGAAGTTGGTGGCGGTGCCGAAATCCACCACCACCACCGGCGCCCCGTAGCGGGCGCTGGCGGCCACGGCGTCGGCCACGCGGTCGGCGCCAATCTCGCGGGGGTTGGGGTAGTGGGCGCTGAACAGGCCCGCGGCGGTTTCTGCGTTGCAGCACAGCATCTCGATGCCGTTCACGTCCCGCACTGCCTGCTGCCAGGCGCCGGTGAGCTGCGGCACCACTGAGGCGATGGCGGCTCGATGGATGCTCGCCGGGTCAAGGCCTTCGGCGCTCATCAGCGGCAAAACGATGGAGCGCAACTCGTCGGCGGTGTTCAAGCGATTCGTTCCGATTCGCCATGACGCCAAAAGCCGTTGCCCCTCGTAGATGCCCACAACGGTCTGGGTGTTCCCGATATCCACTACAAGTAACATAATTGTGACAACCTCGCTGTACTTTTCTCCATAATAGCTATATTTTAGAGCAAGGTTTATTGCGAACCTGAAACGTTTTGCCCCCAAGGGTGCACCCTTAATGACGAGAGAAAGGCATTGTCATGACAGATACCCCCAACCGCATCCTTGTTGTTGACGACGAGCCCTCTATCACCGAGTTCGTCAGCTACGCCCTGAAAAAGGAAGGCTATAACGCCGACGTGGTTGACAACGGCGAAGAGGCGTTCCTTCTCGCGAGCAAGAACAAGTACGACCTGTTTATCCTCGACATCATGCTGCCGGGCATGGACGGCTACGAGCTGTGCCGCCGCTTGCGCTCAAAAACCACGTCCCCGGTGCTGTTCCTTTCAGCCCGCGACACCGAGCTTGACAAGGTGGTGGGGCTGGAAATCGGCGGCGACGATTACCTGGCCAAGCCCTTTGGCGTGCGTGAGCTGATTGCCCGCGTGCGCGCCCTGCTGCGCCGCGGCACGGGCGGCGATTTCCCCGGTGCCAGCAACTCCGTCACCGTGAGCGGCATCACCTTGGACGAAGACGCCCACACCGCCGTGGGCGAGAACGGCGAGATCGACCTTACCCCGCGCGAGTTCGAGCTGCTGGCGAGCCTGATGAAGAGCGCCGGCAAGGTGGTTTCCCGCGAGGACCTGCTGCGCGACGCCTGGGGCTGGGAGTACCTCACCGAAACCAAGACGGTGGACACTCACATCAAGCGCCTGCGCGACAAGATCGCCGGCGCCGGCTACGACCCCGGCCTGGTGGAGACGGTGCGCGGCTACGGCTACCGCTTCCACGCGTAGAGCTGGCTGCCAGCGCCTTCCCATGCAATACGCAAGCCCCCGAGGCACCGCGCCCGGGGGCTTTTGTTTTGCCCGGCGCAAGGAAGCGGCCCGGGGCCGAGGGGGAGGGGGGCACGTGCGGGGGGGCGCCGGCGGTGTGCAGGCGGCGCGGGGAGGGCGGCGCGGATTTGCGGCTGCTGACCGAGTGCGGGGGGCAAGCACCGCCGGTTTGCCCTTATAATGGCGGCCATAGCTTTGCGGGCCATGCGCTCTGCGGGGGCGCCGGACGAGAAACGAGGGATTCATGCTGACCGACATCGAGATTGCCCAGGCGGCCGAGCCGCAGAAGATTACCGCCATTGCCGAGAAGGCGGGCATCGACGAGCAGTACCTTGAGCTGTACGGCAACTACAAGGCGAAGGTGGATTACAACCTGTTGCGCCGCGAGCAGCACCAGCCGGGCAAGCTGATTCTGGTGACTGCCATTAACCCAACGCCTGCCGGCGAAGGGAAAACCACCACTACGGTGGGTTTGGCAGATGCCCTTTCCCTCATCGGCAAAAACGTGGTGGTGGCCCTGCGCGAGCCGTCGCTGGGGCCGGTGTTCGGCATCAAGGGCGGCGCTGCGGGCGGCGGCTATGCCCAGGTGGTGCCCATGGAGGACATCAACCTGCACTTCACCGGCGACTTCCACGCCATCGGCGCTGC
>Ga0073908_1000475_pt1 | contig 67169 bp, 58 predicted proteins | sample MucameincwithD2O_FD_65484 | JGI IMG/M metagenome (GOLD analysis project Ga0073908, IMG submission 65484) | Mouse cecum microbial communities from Vienna, Austria - Mucus amended microcosms incubated with D2O | ecosystem: Host-associated > Mammals > Digestive system > Large intestine > Cecum... | reverse complement strand
GTCCGCACCGTCCGCACCGTCCGCACCGTCCGCACCGTCCGCACCGTCTGCACCGTCTGCACCGTCGGGCGGGCCGAACCGCTTGTGCCGCTCGAACGGATCGGCCCCACCGGGGCAGCGGATCGAACCAACCGGGCCGGTCAGGCAAATCGAACCGCCGGACCGTCAAGCCCGCCGTGCCGCCCGGAACGCCCGGGCCATGCTACTTCTCGCGGCGCTGCGCCGTCGCTGCGTCGTGCGACGAGGCGTCTCCGGTGCGCGCAGCACCGCCGAACGCCTCGCGGGCATCGGCCTCGTTGCGGCGGCGTTCGCTGCCCGACTCGCCCTTGCCTTCGTTCACGATTTCGCGGATGTTCTCCTGGAAGCGCTCCTCGCAGGGATCGCATTTCGTCTTCTGATCTGTCATGGTCGTAAAAATTTTTAAGGATTTTTCTCCGCGCAATACCGCAAAAGGCATACCGCGCCGCACAACCGGCAAAAAACACCGCCCCGCAAGGACCCAGTGCTACAACGCTTCGGAGGCGGAAAAGCAATTTTATCGGCCCGAATGCTTGTCGGGAGCGCCACGAATGTGTATATTTGTGTCGGATTAACCCTACTTACGTTATCACCGATGGCATTTATCAACAATGTGATGATCGTCCGGCAGCGGCTCTTGGCCGAATTGGTCCGGATGTGGAAAGAAGACCAACTGACAGAGCGCATCGACCGCCTGCCGATCGAATTCAGCCCCCGTACGGCCCACCCCAAAGGCCGGTGCTGCATCCACAAGGAGCGCGCCGTGTGGAAATACAAGTCGTTCCCGCTGCTGGGCTTCGACATGTCCGACGAGAAGGACGAGCTGACACCCCTGTCGGACTATGCGCGCCGTGCCACCGAGGGTCGCGACACGCTGAAAGATAACATCCTGTGCGTGATCGACGAGGCATGCTCGGCCTGCGTGAAGAACAACTACGTCATCTCGAACCTCTGCCGCGGCTGCGTGGCGCGCAGCTGCATGATGAACTGCCCCAAGGGCGCCATCGAGATCGGAGCCGACGACAAGGCGCACATCAACCACGACAAGTGCGTGAGCTGCGGCATCTGCCACAGCAGCTGCCCCTACCACGCGGTGCTCTACATTCCGGTGCCGTGCGAGGAGGCATGCCCCGTGGGCGCCATCAGCAAGGACGAGCGCGGCATCGAGCACATCGACGAAACGAAGTGCATCTACTGCGGCCGCTGCCTCAACAGCTGCCCCTTCGGTGCGATTTTCGAGATTTCGCAGGTCTTCGACGTGCTGTCGGGCATCCGCCGCGGCGAGAAGACGGTAGCCATCGTCGCTCCCGCGATCCTGGGCCAGTATGCCGCGAACATCGACGAGGTGTACGGAGCCATCCGCGCCATCGGCTTCACCGACGTGATCGAGGTCGCGCAGGGCGCCATGGAGACCATCGAAAACGAAGGTGCCGAGCTGGTCGAGAAACTCGAAGAGGGTCAGAAGTTCATGACCACCTCGTGCTGCCCCTCCTACATCGAGCTGTCGGAGAAGCACGTACCCGAGATCAAACCCTATATTTCGTCCACCGGATCGCCCATGTACTACACGGCGCGCATCGCCAAGAAGAAGTACCCCGACGCGAAGATCGTCTTTGTCGGCCCCTGCATCGCCAAGCGCAAGGAGGCCCGCCGCGACGAGTGCGTGGACTATGTGATGACTTTCGAGGAGATCGACTCCGTATTCAAGGGCATGGGCATCGAGATCGGCCGCACCGAATCGTACGGCGTGCCGTTCGTCTCGACCCGCTCGGCGCACGGTTTCGCCCAGAGCGGCGGCGTGCTGGGTGCCGTGAAGCTCCGTCTGGCCGGCACGCGCGAAGTGAACGGCGTGCAGATCGCGGGCCTCAACCGCAAGAGCATCGCCCTGCTGAAGGCCTACGGCAAGTCGGGCAAGTGTCCGAACGAGTTCATCGAGGTCATGGCCTGCGAAGGCGGATGCGTGACGGGTCCCAGCACCCACAACAACCACGACAGCGGCAAGAAGATTCTCGGACAGAAACTGAACGACTATAAGGACTAACCGACCGCCGTGTTGGATTTCAAGCGTCTCATCGACAAGCTTCGGGCAGAACGCAGCCTCTCCGCGGAGGAGTTGCGGCAGCTGATCGACGGCTACGACGATGAGACGCTTGTCTATGCCGCCGCCGCCGCACGCGCCGTCACCGAGGCGCACTTCGGCGACGGCGTTTACCTGCGGGGGCTGATCGAGGTGAGCAGCCGGTGCCGCAACGACTGCCGCTACTGCGGGCTGCGGCGCAGCAACCGACGGGCCGAACGCTACCGCCTGGAGCCCGAGGAGATCCTCGCGGCCTGCGCTGCGGGTTACCGCGCCGGGCTGAGGACTTTCGTATTGCAGGGTGGCGAGGACCCCGCCCTCACGGACGCCCTGCTGGTGCCGCTGATCGCCGAAATACACCGCCGCTGGCCCGACTGCGCCCTGACGCTCTCGCTCGGCGAGCGCTCCGACGCCTCCTACGAGGCCCTCTACGCCGCGGGTGCCACGCGCTACCTGCTGCGCCACGAAACCATCGACGAGGCCCATTACCGCCTGCTGCATCCCGACGACATGTCGCTCGCCCGCCGCCTCGCCTGCCTCGACGCCCTGCGCCGCATCGGCTACCAGACCGGCACCGGCATGATGATCGGCGCCCCGGGCCAGACGGCCGCCCGTCTGGCCGCGGACGTGGCGTTCATCGCCCGCTTCCGGCCCCACATGATCGGCATCGGGCCCTTCGTGCCGCAGCACGACACACCCTTCGGCCGCGAGCCGGCCGGCAGCGTGCGCACGACGCTGCTGCTGATCTCGGTCCTGCGGCTGCTCGCGCCCCAGGCCCTGATCCCCGCGACCACGGCCCTGGCGACCCTCGACCCGGCGGGACGGCAACGCGGCATCCTGGCCGGCGCAAACGTGGTGATGCCCAACCTCTCGCCCTGCGAGGTGCGGCGGAAATACGCCATTTACGACGGCAAGGCCGCCGCCGGCTGCGAAGCCGTGGAGGGACTCGCCTCGCTCACGGAGGAGCTGGCCGCCATCGGCCGCCGCCCGTCGTTCGCACGCGGCGACTACGGCGACCGGCACGACGCAGGACACGAAAATTCTGATAATCAATACAATTAAAACGAAATACCGATATGTATCGCGTAGATTCATCCAAAGCCGAAGAGTTCATCCACCACGGCGAAATCACCGCCTCGCTCGCCTACGCCGCAGAAAATGCCGGCAACCGACCGCTGTTGGAGTCGATCCTCCGCAAGGCGGAGGAGGGTCGGGGCCTCACGCACCGCGAGGCGCTGCTGCTGCTCGACACCCGCGACGAGGAGCTGACGGAGCGCATGTTCGCCCTGGCCCGCCGCATCAAGGAGCACATCTACGGCAACCGCATCGTCATGTTCGCGCCGCTCTACCTGTCGAACTACTGTGTGAACGGCTGCGTCTACTGCCCCTACCACCTCAAGAACAAGCACATCCCGCGTCGCAAGCTGACGCAGGAGGAGATCCGCCGCGAGGTGACGGCGCTCCAGGACATGGGTCACAAGCGCCTGGCGCTCGAAGCGGGCGAGGACCCGCGCAACAACCCGCTGGAGTACATCCTCGAATCCATCGACACCATCTACTCGATCCGCCACCGCAACGGCGCCATCCGCCGCGTGAACGTGAACATCGCTGCCACGACGGTCGAGAACTACCGCCGCCTGCGCGACGCGGGCATCGGCACCTACATCCTCTTCCAGGAGACCTACGACAAGGCGGCCTATGAGGCGCTCCACCCCACGGGCCCCAAGAGCGACTACGCCTACCACACCGAGGCGATGGACCGCGCCATGCAGGGCGGCATCGACGACGTGGGCATCGGCGTGCTGTTCGGGCTGACCGACTGCCGCTACGACTTCACGGGTCTGCTGATGCACGCCGAGCACCTCGAAGCGGTCTACGGCGTGGGGCCGCACACGATCAGCGTGCCCCGCATCTGCCCCGCCGACGACATCGACACCGCCGCATTCCCCAACGCCGTGTCCGACGAGCTGTTCCGCCGCATCGTGGCCGTGCTGCGCATCGCCGTGCCCTACACCGGCATGATCGTCTCCACGCGCGAGTCGCAGCGCTCGCGCGAGCAGGTGCTCGAACTGGGCATCTCGCAGATCAGCGGAGGCTCGCGCACCGGCGTGGGCGGCTACGCCGCGGGCGAGGAGGAGGCGTCGCACGCCTCGGCGCAGTTCGACGTGAGCGACACGCGCACCCTCGACCAGATCGTGGGATGGCTCGTGGGTCTGGGCTACATCCCCAGCTTCTGCACCGCCTGCTACCGCGAGGGCCGCACCGGCGACCGCTTCATGCAGCTGGCCAAGCAGGGCAAGATCGCCGACTGCTGCTCGCCCAACGCCCTGATGACCCTCAAGGAGTACCTCACCGACTACGCCTCGGAGGCCACGCGCACCGCAGGCGAGGAACTCATCGCACGCGAGCTGCTGCGCCTGCCCAGCGAACGGGTGCGCGAGATCACCGCCCGCCGACTGAAAGCCATCGCCGAGGGCGAACGCGACTTCCGCTTCTGACTCCCGGGGCGGGGAGGAGCCCCCGACGCTCCTCCCCGCCTCCGTTAATACCGCGCCCCCAAAGTCTGCGCGATCCGGACCGCACAGACTGCCCGTAGAGACAGCTCACACACAAACAGCCCCATCCCGGGCCGCACACCGAAACACCGCCATCATGAACGACCGCACACCCCAATCGGAACGCCTGCACATCGCCTTCTTCGGACGATGCAACAGCGGCAAATCGACCCTCATCAACGCCCTCACAGGCCAACAGATCTCCGTCGTCTCCGACCTCCCCGGCACGACCACCGACCCCGTGTCGAAAGCCATCGAGCTGCGGGGACTCGGCGCCTGCGTGCTGACCGACACTCCGGGCTTCGACGACGCACAGGAGGAGCTGGGCGCACGCCGCATCGCGACCGCGCGCCGCACGCTCGACCGCACCGACATCGCGGTGCTGCTGCTCGACGAAGCCCCCCACGCCGCGACCGAAGCGTGGCTCGGACACCTGCGCGAACGCAACATCCCCGTGGTGGGCGTACTGTCGAGGGCCGACCTGCTGTCCGATCCGGAGGCCGCCGCCGCACGCATCGGGAAACGCTGCGGCCTGCGGCCCGTGGCGGTGTCGGCAACGCAGGGCAGCGGCCTCGCGGAGCTGCGCGAAGCCCTCGTGCGGGCGTTGCCCGACGATACGCCGCGCGAAATCACGGCCGGACTGGCCGCCGCGGGCGACACCGTGCTCCTCGTCATGCCCCAGGATGCGGAGGCACCCAAGGGGCGCCTGATCCAGCCCCAGGTGCAGACAATCCGCGAGCTGCTGGACAAGGGCTGCACGGCTCTCTGCTGCACGCCCGAGGGCATGGAAGACGCACTCGCCGCCCTTGCCGCACCCCCGTCGCTCATCATCACCGACTCGCAGGCCTTCGCACGTGCGGCCGCCCTGCGGCCGGAGGGCACGCCGCTGACCTCGTTTTCGATCCTCTTCGCACGCTACAAGGGCGACATCGACCGCTTCGCGGCGGGCGCCAGGGCCATCGACCGGCTCACGCAGCAATCGCGCGTGCTGATCGCCGAGGCCTGCACCCACGCCCCCCTGGGCGAGGACATCGGGCGCGTGAAACTCCCCGCCATGCTGCGCCGCCGCATCGGCGAGGGGCTGCGCATCGACATCGTGTCGGGTGCCGACTTCCCCGAAGACCTCACGCCCTACGACCTGGTGATCCACTGCGGCGCCTGCATGTTCAACCGCCGCCACGTCATGACGCGTGTCGCACGCGCATGCGCCCAGCAGGTGCCCATGACCAACTACGGCGTCGCCATCGCCTACCTCCAGGGGATTCTCGACAAGGTGGTCTACTGATCCGCACCCCCGGTGAAAAGCGCCCACGAAAAAAGGCCCCGACATGAATCGGGGCCTTTCCTGTAGGCGAGGGTCTCGGCAAGGCGGGAGACAAACGATCAGGAAAACGGCCATGCTGCGGCTCCTCGGCACCGCGCGGCCGCAATTTCCGGCACAAACTCCTTTTAAATCGGCCGGATTGCCTGCGGCTCACGAAGCCGCGCGGACCGCAGCCTCCGGGCGGCGGCCCGACGCTTCGCCCGCATTCCTCAGCCAGGCTGCGACCGGAAACCGATATTTTCGATAAACCGAACGCAATTCGGACGCTGCCGGGACAAGAAAACGACAGCAAAAAGCAACCGTTTCCGCCAAGCCGAACACAGCGTACAGAACAAACCCCGGCCATGCCGAAGCGAGCGGACACCGGCTGAGAGAAAAGCACGAAAAAACGGACGACTCTTTCAAGTCGTCCGTTTCAGTAGCGGGAGGAGGACTCGAACCTCCGACCTCCGGGTTATGAGCCCGACGAGCTGCCAACTGCTCTATCCCGCGATATATCTTCGATAACGTGATCTATCGCTTTTGCTCTGCAAAGGTAATGCAAATTTTCCGTTTCACCAAATATATTTTCTCAAAAAACGCACATTGCACAAATACATACTGAACCACAAGTATTTATCAACCCACCATCTCCCACACGAACCGCCGGCCGCCCGGCAGCGGCACAAAAACAGCCCTTTCGGCAGCTCGGCGCACACCGACGCACATAAGCGCACATCGGCATACATCGGCCCCGAACGTCACGACCGCCGGGCTCGCCGCAACCGGCCATCCCGCCACACACGCCTTGTCCCGCACTCGGAATAAGACCGGAAAACACACCCGGGAAAGCCCCGCTCCGCAAAACGGTCACGGCCCCGCGCACTCCAACCCGACCGATGCTGCGCCCGACCGGCGGCATCCCCGGAAAGAAGCGGGATCGGCCTCCGTCAGCGCAGCCCCTCGGCCACAACCTCCGAGAGGTCGCGCACGGGCGTCGCCGTACCCCGCACGAGCGCTTTCTTGCAGAGCGGACACGCCGTAACGATCGTATCGGCCCCCGTGGCGTCGAGCTCGGCGCCCACGGAGCGCGCGATCCGCACCTGGTCGCCGTCCGAGATGGCCGTATTGGCCACCGAGGCACCGCAGCAGAGGGCATCCTCGCGTGCGTGGGCGGCTTCGGCCAGCGTGCCGAGCGCCTCAATCACGGCGCGGGGCTCGTCGTAGATGCCGCTGCCGCGCCCCAGCTCGCAGGGGTCGTGGTAGGCGAAACGCCCGTCCCCGGCCGCCACGCGGATGCGTCCGGCCTCCAGCAGCCGCAGGATATACTGCGAATGGTGCAGCACCTCGATGCCTTCGAGCGCGTAGTCCTCGCGGAACACGCGCAGGCAGATCGGACACGAGGTGACCAGCGTGGAGATGTTGTGTTTGCGGAAAAGCTCCGTGTTATAGCGCATCATCTTGCGGGCCGAGTCGGTCTCGCCCGCGAGCATCAGCGGACGGCCGCAGCACACGCCGCCCTCGCGGTCGGCCCACCACACCTCCTCGCCCGCCGCATGAAAGATGCGCTCCATGGCGCCGAGCGTGCGGGGCGTGAGGAGCGTCATGCACCCCGCGAAGTAGCCCACGCGGCCCGTGCCCGACGACCGGTCGAGCCCGACAAGGTAGTCGTAGCGCTTCTCGTCGGGAACGTTGTGCATGGTGTCGCGCGAACTCAGACGCAGCGTATTGAGGTCGATTCCCACGGGACACCGCTCGGCGCAGCGGCCGCACATGAGGCAGTTGTCGGCCGTCTCGCGGCGCAGCATGCCGTATCGGCGGTCGCGCAGGAAGTAGACCGACTGCACGTCGTCGATGCCCAGCACGCCCTGCAACTGGCAGGGGTCGATGCAGATGCCGCAGCGCGAGCAGGCATCGACCTGGAAGCGGTCCGAGGGCGACTCCTTTTCGCCCGGACGGATGCCGTATCGGCGCAGGAAGATCAGCGGTATCTCGGTGAAGATGTGCATGTAGCGCGAGAAAGGCAGCGCCAGGAAAAAGACGCCCAGCACCGTGGAGTAGCCCCACCACGCCGCCCCCTCGGCACGGATCAGCCACTCCGTAGCCGCATGCTCCGAGAGCCAGCCCCCGATGCCGCCGGTGAGGAATCCGCCCCCTCCGTAGAGGGCGCAGGTGAGGCTCTCGGCGGCCAGGCGCGCCGGGAAGACGCACCACAGCGCCGTGAGGGCGATGCGGTCGCCCGGCACATGACGCGTCGTGCGCCGCAGCCCCAGGGCCCGCGAGCGCAGCCGCTTGAACCACGCGAGCGCCACGCCCGAGAGGACGAAGAGCAGCAGCAGGTCCATCAGGAAGTCGAAGAAGGGCTTGTGGTCGAGGTTCGTGGCGAAATAGCGGAAGAAGACGTGGCCCTGGAGGGGCACGTAGCGCAGTCCGAGGTAGGCCATCGTCTCGATCCACCCCGCGGCGATCAGCAGGAACCAGCCGAACGCGAGGCTCATGTGCATGTAGCCCAGCAGGGGATTGACACGGAAGATGCGGCGGTGGAGCAGCGACTCGCACACAACCTCGCCCACGGCCCCCAGGGTGCGGCGCGTAGGCACGCCGCGCACGAAGCGCATGCGGTCCGCGGGCGCGAGGTGCGCGAACCACGAACCCCACTTCCAGAGCAGCAGCACGAACATCGCCGTAGCGCCGACGATGAACGGAATACAGAACGGAGCGTAGAAAGTCATGGCTAAAAGTCCCCCAGTTTACGTTTGATGAGCATCACCACGCCGCGCGTGTTGATGCCGCGCGGACAGACCAGGCGGCACTTGCCGCAGAGCATGCACTTGTTCATCTCCTCGTAGGCCCCCTGGTATTCGCCGCGCCGCACGAGCGTGTGCACGCGGCGGAAGTTGAACTGCGTGAGGTTGCCCGCCGTGCACACGGCGGTGCAGGAGCCGCAGCCGATGCAGGTCTGCAACTCGGGCATCTCGCGCAGGATCTCGTCGCTCTTGCGCAGGTTGTTGCGGTCGATGTCGATCGCCCGGGGCTTGCTGATGGTGTAACCGAATTGTATGACGGCCATGGCGCTACGAATTTTTCACGTAAGCCGCGGCGGCATCGGCCGCGGCGATGCCCTCGCAGATCGTCTCGCCCACGTTCTTGGGCGCCGTGACCGTGCCGGCATAGAAAATACCCTCCACGGGCGACGCCGTGCCCCCCAGGAAGAGGTCGCGCGGGGCCATGAAGCCGCTCGGCGCGCGCCGCAGCCCGGCCGACGCCTCGAACGCCGCATTCGTCGCACCGGCCCGCATGCCCACGAGCAGCACGAGCATATCGACGCTCATGCGCAGCGGACGCCCCGTGAGCGTATCTTCGGCCTTGATCTGCACGCGGCCGTCGATCGTGGGCGCCGCCTCCGAAATGCGCCCGCGCACGAAGTGTACGTTGTATTTCTGCTGGGCCTCGCGGTACATCTCCTCATATCCGGGCCCGAACATGCGGATGTCCATATAGAAATTGAAGACGTCGGCCTCGGGAAAGAGGCGCTTCATCTCCATGGCCTGCTTCACGCCCGTGATGCAGCACACGCGCGAGCAGTGCTGCTGGCACACCTTCTCGTCGCGCGAACCCACGCAGTGCAGGAAGGCGATGCGCGACGGACGCGAGCCGTCGGCTTTCGCCACGCGGCCCTCGTCGAACATGCGCTCCAGGTCGGCCGAGGTAATCACGTTGTCGTAGATGCCGTAGCCGTACTCCTCCTTCACCGCGGCGTCGAAGATCTCGAATCCCGAGCACACGACCACCGCGTCGCACTCCAGGCGGCGACCGTCGGCCAGCGTGACGCTCCGGCTCCCGACGGCCGCAACCTCGGCCGAGAGGAGCACCTCGATGCCGCTGCGCACCACGCGGCTCTTCAGCTCGCCGAGCACCTCGGCGGCCGGGGTGAACGACGGGAACAACACGTGCCAGCCCCGCAGCTTGCCGCCCAGCTCGGGCTCCTTTTCCACGATCAGGGGGCTGCACCCCTCCTCGGCCAGACGCAGGGCCGCCTGCATGCCGGCGACACCGCCGCCTATGACGATCACTCTCTTCATCATCGTTTCATGTCGTAAATGGTATCCTGCGCGCTGCAATTGACCACGGCGGAATCGGGCTTGCCGATGTATTTGCCGTTGCGGCCCAGATATTTGGCCGCGGGATCGTAGGCTATGCCCATCTTGTCGAGCAGCGGTTCGACATCGACCTGGTGCATCTGCATGCCCAGCTCCCACGGGTCGTAGCCCAGCACCAGCCCGGCCATCTCCTCGTAGGTCAGCACCGGAATGCCGCGGCCGTTCTGACCGTAGGTCGTGCCCTCCATCTCGGCGATGGCATACTGCCACTTGTCGAGGAACATGGCGCAGCCGGGACAGTTGGCCACGATGAAGTCGGGTTTGTAAGGCGCCATGCTTTCGAGCTTCTTGTGCGAGTTGGCGATCGAGTAGCCGCGGTTGGCCTGCACCAGGTAGTTGCGGAAGCCGAAGCCGCAGCAATGACGCCGCTCGGGATAATCGACGCACTCGCCGCCCCACGCCTCGACCATGCCGGCCAGCACGTAGGGGAACTCCGAGCCGCCGATGCCCGACTTGGGGAAGATCTTGGCATAGTGGCAGCCGATGTGCTCCACCACGCGGAGCGGCTCGCCCGTCTGGGCGTTCACCAGCCGGAAGCGCGCCTTCGCGGCGATCTCCTCGCGGTGGTGGAACACCACGTCGGAGGTGTGGGCCAGGCTCGCGGGCTTGTGCAGCTCGCGGCCCGTGGCCTTGTAGAGGTATTCGCGCGTGCGCTCCTCGGTCTCGGGGAACTCGGCCCACGTGGCCAGCACCTCGGTGTAGACGCCGAACGAGGTGATGCACGACGAGATGAAGTGCTCGTACCCCGCTTCGTGCATCAGCGCGAACTGACGCGCCACCACGGTCATGATCGTTTCGAGCGGCACGATGTCCGAATGGTAGCCGATGCCCGTGCACGAGGTGTGCAGCGGGTCGTCGAAGATGTCGCGCCCCAGGTCGTTGCGCAGCATGTCGAGCATCGCCTTCTCGCTCCCGGGGAAGAAGTTCTGGCGGATGCAGCTGCGTGCGTAGTAGTATTTGTCGTCGGCGATCTGCTTCTGGTAATCGCTCCAGCTGTTGCGTTTCATAGGTCGTCAGTAGTGCTCGTTGCTGTTGGTGGTGAAGGTCTCCATCATGTAGGCCTCGTCGGCGCCCTCGTCGCGCCCCGTCTCGCGCGCCTTGCGGTCCGAATGGCGCTCGATGGCTTCGAAGAGCTCCATGCCGCCGCTCACCTCGAAGATGCGGTGCAGCTCGCCGAGCGACTCCTCGTCCATGCGGCGCAGGGCACCCGCCCCGTGGCGCATGTACGCGGGCGAGAAGCGGCCGAAGACCTCCTTGTCGTGGTCGTAGATCCAGCGCCACACGGTGCCCTGTTCGGGATGGAGCTCGGGACGCACCATGCGCGGCACGATGCAGTAGCCCGTACGGAGGATGTTGTCGCCGATGATGCGCTTGAGCGCCAGCTGCTGGCGCCCCTTCTCGCTCTCGACGAAGAATCCGAGGCGCTGCGACAGGGTGCGGAGCGCCTGGATCACGTAGCCGGGCGTATTGCCGCGCGGACAGCGCGGACGGCACGACATGCACTCGCCGCAGTACCAGATCGTGTCGCTCTTCATGAGCGCCTCGATGGCCTCGTCGTCGCGCGTCTGCACGATGCTCACGATCTGACGGGGGTCGTAGTTGTAGAACTCGGCCGCGGGGCACACGCCCGTGCAGACGCCGCAGTTCATGCAGGCGTGCAGCCCCTCGCGCATGCGCACGTCCTCCATCAGCATATCGAAGTACTTTCCCATAGATTCGAGGGCCGCGGGCATACCTCTCCCGCCTTGCCGTTGCAAAGTTACGGTTTAGGACGCGAACGCGCAGGAGTATAAATACCTAAAAATCGCACGGACGCGTCCGGCGCCGCTCCGCGGGGCGGGCATGCGCGCGGAAAAGCATGCGGTCCGGAGCCCTGTCGGGGCTCCGGACCGCAGAGGCCGCACGCCGCAGCGTCAGCGGCGGCAGTAGGTTTCGAAAACGAACGGATGGGGATACTCGCGGCCGCAGGGGAACGACTCCGACTCCACGAGGCGCCACGCCTCCTCGTCCCAGCGGGGAAAGAGCGTGTCGCCCTCGTAGGCGCGGCCCACGCGCGTGAGATAGAAGCGGTCGGCACGGGGCAGCGCCTCGGCGTAGATCTGGGCGCCGCCGATCACGAAGAGCTCCTCGTCGGCGCCGAAGAGCGCCGCGGCCTCGTCGAACGAATGCACGACGCGGCAGCCGGGGATTTCGATCCGCTGGCGCGTGACGACCACGTTGGTGCGGTTGGGCAGAGGCCGGCCGAGCGACTCGTAGGTCTTGCGGCCCATGACCACGGGGTGGCCCGTGGTGAGGCTCCTGAAACGCCGCAGGTCTTCGGAAATGTGCCAGAGAAGGCGGTTGTCTCCGCCGATGACGCCGTTTTCGGCCACGGCGACGATGATGCTGATCATAAGGTTCGTATGCTTTGGATGCGTGAATGTTCGACGTGCGGTCAGAACGACATGGGCGCCTTGATCGCGGGCCACGGATCGTAGTCTTCGAGCGCGAAATCCTCGTAGCGGAAGTCGAAGATCGACCGCACGCCGGGATTGAGCCGCATGCGCGGCAGGGGCCGCGGGGTGCGGGCGAGCTGCTCGGCGGCCTGCTCCATGTGGTTGAGGTAGAGGTGCGCATCGCCGAGCGTATGCACGAAGTCGCCCGGCGCCAGGCCGCAGACCTGCGCCATCATCATCGTGAGCAGGGCGTACGACGCGATGTTGAACGGCACGCCGAGGAAGGTGTCGGCGCTGCGCTGGTAGAGCTGGCACGAGAGGCGTCCTTCGGCCACGTAGAACTGGAACAGCACATGGCACGGCGGCAGGGCCATCGCCTCCACGTCGGCCACGTTCCAGGCCGAGACCACGATGCGCCGCGACTCGGGGTTGCGGCGGATCAGCTCCACGGCCGAGGCGATCTGGTCGATGACGCCGCCCCCGGGCAGCGGCCAGCTGCGCCACTGGTAGCCGTAGACGCGGTTCAGGTCGCCGAAGCGGTAGCCCGCGAAGGGCTCGTCGCCCCGCAGCACGCCCGCGAGGAACGCCTCGCGGTCCACGGGGGCCGCACCGCGCCGCGCGCACGTCTCGCCGTAGAAGCGGTAGGCGTCGTTGTCCCAGATGTGCACGTCGTGCTCCACGAGGTAGCGGATGTTCGTGTCGCCCGCAAGGAACCAGAGCAGCTCGCGGATCACGCCCCGCAGGAAGACGCGCTTCGTGGTCAGCAGCGGGAAACCTTCGCCGAGGTCGAAGCGCATCTGGTGGCCGAAGACGCTGCGCGTGCCCGTACCCGTGCGGTCGCCGCGTACGACGCCTTCGGTGCGGATGCGGGAAAGCAGGTCGAGGTATTGTTTCATGGAAGATCGAATGTTTCGAGTCGAAGCCCGCCCGCGGCGTCGAGTACGGCATAGACCGGCTCGCGCTCCCAGCTGCCGAGGTGCAGCGTGCGCAGCCCCGGCTCGCGGTAGTCGCGGGCATGGTGCATGTGGCCGAAGACGAAGCAGTCCACCCCGGGATGGGTGCGGGCATAGGCGCGGGCGTAGTCTATGAGCGGCTCGGTGTGCGAGGCGTCGGCCGGGGCCGCCTCGTGGCGGCGGCGCGACGAGGCGCTCCACCAGCGGCCGAAGCGCACCGCCAGGTCGGGGTGCACAAGCCGCGAGAAGAGCCACCGCAGCGTCCGCGAGCGGAACACCGCGTTCATGAACCGAAGCATCGGCTTGCGGCCCACGTTCATGTTGTCGCCGTGCGCCACGAAGAGGCGCAGGCCGCAGAGCTCCAGCACCGCCGGTGCGGTGTGTATCTCCGCGCCGCATTCGCGCGCGAGGTAATCCGTCACCCACATGTCGTGGTTGCCCGTGAAGAAGATCACGCGCACGCCCCGGTCGGCGAGCGCGGCGAGGCGCCCCAGGATGCGCACGAAACCCTTGGGCACCACGCGGCGGTATTCGAACCAGAAGTCGAACACGTCGCCCGCGAGCACCACGGCCTCGGCATCCGCGGCCGCACGGTCGAGCCATGCGGCGAAACGGCGCTCGACGGCGCGTGCCGTCGCGGCGTCGCCGCCGCCCAGGTGGATGTCGGATGCGAAGTAGATCATCGGCCGCCGGCTACTGGGTGAGTTCGTCGAGCTTCTGTTCGAGCGTGCGGCCGTACAGGTCGCGCGCCACCACCGTGCCTTCACTGTCGATCAGGAAGTTGGCGGGCAGTTTGCGCACGTTGTAGAGCCCCAGCGCGGGCGAGGTGCGGCCCAGCAGGTCGCTGACCGAAATCCACGGCAGGCGCTGCTCCTGCACCGCGGCGATCCAGAGGGGTTTGTTCGTATCGACCGCCACCTGATAGACCTCGAATCCCTTGGGCGAATCCTTGTAGCGGGCATGGATCTGCTTCAGCTCGGCATTGAGCACGTTGCTGTTGCCCAGCTCCGCCGACCAGAAATCGACCAGCACGACCTTGCCTTCGAGCGACGAGAGACGCACCTCGCGGCCGTACATGTCGTTCATGACCAGGTCGGGATAGCCCGCCTCGGCGATGCCCGAGGCAAGGGTGATGCGGGCGTCCATGCGGGCGATCTCGGCATTGAGCGACGCGAGGTAGGGCGAGCGGGGATAGCTCTTCTCGATGGCTTCGGCCACCGTGCGGTAGTACACCACGTCGCTGTCGCCGTTGAAAAGGTTCCTGTCGCCCGGCAGCCGCTGCGAAAGGGCGTACACCGCCGCCAGGTGCTCCTTGTGCTCCACGATGAAACGCAGCTGCTCGCGGCGGATGCGGTTGTACTCCTCGGCATAGGCCCGTGCCGTCTCGCGCCGCTCCTCCTCCGTGAGGTCCGCGCGGCCGAATCCGGCCGCGATTTCGTCCAGCCGCCGCGCGCCCGCCACGTAGGGCTGGTAGAAGGTGCGCAGGAGCTCCGACTCGGCCGAGCCCTCGACCGTGTAGTTGCGGATCACGCTGCCGACCGAACCGAGCTTCACCCGGTCGCCGCCCGCGAGGAGCAGCGGGATGCGCTCGCCGTTGCAGATGACGTTATAGAGCGACGGCGTGGCGGACACGTCGCGCAGCTCGAAGCGATAGCTTCCGTCCTCCTCCAGCACGGCGGAGTCGATCACCGCCTGCCGCAGTGCGGCCACCTGTTCGAGGTATACGCGGCCGCCGTCGCTGCCGACGAAGCGTCCGCTGATCCGCGCCCTGTCCGACCGGCAGGCGCTCAGCACGGCCGCCGCAACGACCGCAACGCAGAGAAGTATCCGTTTGTTCATGGATCCAGACATTATTAATATAAGTTATCGCCGGCGATACGCCCCGGTGCACGCCGCATCTCCCGCCGCACGGCCCGCGCTCCGCACCGGCCGCGGCGCATGCCGCAAGGGCCTGCCGGCCCGGCTCCGTCGCCGATGCCGCGCCGCGGGGCATCGCGATTGCAAATATACGATTTTTTTCCGGCTGCGGACCGCCGGCCGGATCATTTCGACGGATTGTAGCGCATGGGGTTGTTCTTCGCGAAGTTGCGCTGCGGATGGCGGTTGCCGCCCCCGTTGTTTTTCGACTGCGCGTGGCGCTGCTGCGTACGGGGCTGCTGAAAGCCCTTCTGCTGACGTTGCGAAAAGTGCTGTTTGTAGTCGTTTCGGATATTATTCAAGGCAGATTCGTCGATTTCCACCGCACCTCCGGACATTCGCTTCATGTCCTTTACGATCACCTCGCTGCTCGGATGCTCCTGGTTGTATTCGCAGCTCTTGGCACGCATGTAACGGGCCAGGTTGTCGGCCGTGGACGCCACCGCCGCGCGGTCGCGCTCGCCGGCCAGCGCCCCGAGCATCCGCTCCACGTAGCGGCCGTAGTGCTTGTAGGCGATGCGCCCCTGGGAGTAGGTCATGCGCTTGGGTGTCACGGTCAGCTCCTCGCGCGAGGGACGCGGATAGGGCGAATCGACATCGAGCTGGAAATCAGACATGATGAAGAGGTGGTCCCAGAGCTTGTGGGTGAAGTCCGCCGTGTCGCGCAGCAGGGGATTGAGGTTGCCCATGACGGCGATCACGGCCCGCGCCTGGCGGTTGCGTTCGCGCCGGTCCTCGATGGTCAGCAGCGAGTCGATCATCTCGTGGATATGGCGGCCGTACTCGGGCAGAAAGAGCTTACGGCGCCCGTAGTTGTAATTCTTTTTCATAGTGCGATGCATGCTCCGCCGCCCTGCGAAAAGCCGCGCCGATGCTCCGATCGGTCCGCGGCGATGAATCGTTCCGGATGGTTTCGAGCGGTTTTTCCGCTGCTCCGACGATTGCGGCGGGAGTTGTTTTTCCCGGAAGAAAGTTATTAACTTTGGTACAAAAGTACGTAAAAATTCGAAGAAAACAAGTTATGACTAAGGTTTTGATCCTGGACCACTCAAAAAGCATGCGAAACAACCTCCGCGAGCGGCTCGAGTTCGAGGGCTACTCGACCGAGGGTGCGGCCGACGAAGCGGCGGCCGCGGAGCTGTGCGGCCGCATACCCTTCGACCTGATCCTCTCGGGCGACATGTGCCGGCCGCCGAAGAACGACATCCCGTTCATCGTGCTTTCGTCCGAAGGTTCGATCGACTCGGCGGTCGAGGCGCTGCGCAACGGCGCCCGCGACTACCTGACCAAACCCATAGACATGAACCGCCTCATGCGGTCGATCCGGCGCGCCATCGACGAGAGCGACCCCGCGGCCGAAGCCGCCCCGCGCCCCGCAACACGCGCGCGACGCGCACGCACGGCCCAGGCCGAGGAGATCATCGGCACCTCGGAGCGCATACTCCACGTGAAGCACCTGATAGACAAGGTGGCCCCGTGCGACGCCCGCGTGCTCATCACCGGTGAGAACGGCACGGGCAAGGAACTCGTGGCCCGCTGGCTCCACGCCAAGAGCGCGCGCTGCGGCGCGCCGTTCGTCGAGGTGAACTGCGCGGCCATCCCCTCCGAGCTGATCGAGAGCGAACTCTTCGGCCACGAGCGGGGCGCCTTCACGTCGGCCATCAAGCAGCGCAAGGGCAAATTCGAGCAGGCCGACGGCGGCACGCTCTTCATGGACGAGATCGGCGACATGTCGCTCTCGGCCCAGGCCAAGGTGCTGCGGGCGCTCCAGGAGAACAAGATCAGCCGCGTGGGCAGCGACAAGGACGTGGAGGTGAACGTGCGCGTGGTGGCCGCCACGAACAAGAACCTGCGCGAGGAGATCCGCCGGGGCAACTTCCGCGAGGACCTCTACCACCGCCTCGGAGTCATCGTCATCGAGGTTCCGGCACTGCGCGAGCGCGCCTCGGACATCCCCGAGCTGGTCGGCCACTTCCTCCGGCGGGTCAGCGAAGAGCTGCACACCCCCCTCAAGGAGATCGACCGCAGCGCCCTCGACGCGCTGCAACAGAAGGACTGGACCGGAAACATACGCGAACTGCGCAACGTGGTCGAACGCCTGCTGATCCTCAGCGGAGAACGCATCACGCTGGAGGACGTGGAACGCTACTGCTGACGCAACGGGAACACCGGGTGCACCGGGCATATGCGAGCCAGTCCGGACCGCGCGGTGCACGCCGCCCCCGCCGGGACTCGCGGCAGAGAACCGGAGCCGCGCGGAGTTTTGCAAAGCTCGGCCTGAGGAAGAGTCCGCAACGGAGGATCCTCAGACCGTCCGCCTCCAGCGCCGGACGAAACCCCGCAGCATGCGATCCGCAGCACCCGACGCCCCGACGCCGGATAAAGCTCCGCAGAATGTGGCCCGCAGCACCCGACGCACCCGGCACCGGACAAAACTCCGCGGGGTGCGCCCCGCAGCCTCCGGGCACTTCGCTCCGTCGCCGCAAGCCCCTGCACAGCATTCCGAAAGAATTGCGGGGCAGCGGCCGGACGACACGCGACACAAAAAAAGCGACTGCGAAGGCAGTCGCTTTCAGTTATGAATAAAGAACAGGCGCACTGCACGCGGCTTAGGCCCTCGCAACTCGGCAATGCGCCGCACATGCCTCCTATCCCACCGGCCCGGCAGAACGCTCCCGCCCGCTTCGCCCTCACAGTCCGAACCGCACGAACCGCACGAACCGCACGAACCGCACGAACCGCACGAACCGCACGAACCGCACGAACCGCACGAACCCCAGGGCCCTCATCCCCTCCGGCCGCCGGTCCGATCCGGCTACAACGAAAAAAGCGACCGTCTCCGATCGCTTCTGGTAGTGGATAGGGGATTCGAACCCCTATGTCGTGCGTGAGAGGCACGTATCCTAGCCCTTAGATGAATCCACCATTGGTTTTGTTTCGTGCTGCAAAGATAACACCTGTTTTCTTAATTCCAAAAAAAATCGAACAAAAAATGATATTTTTTCTTAAAATTCCCGTTTCGACGCACTTTTTGCGTATTTTTGTAACAGGATAACGTACCGTTCAGCCCCGCGCACCGCCGAAACGGACACCCCCGGCCGCACGTCCCGTCAGACCGCGGCGAGGAAATTTCCGGCCACTCCCGGCCGCGGCCCGCATGTGCGAACGGAACGACCCGCAGGTTTGGCACGACCCGACCGGAACGTCGCCGCCGGAACGCCCCGGCGTCCGTCCCGACGATTCGGCACTTAAAAAATACGAACATGAAACGTTTCCCCGCCCTCGGAGCATCGCTCGCCCTGCTCCTCGCCGCCGGATGCGGCGAACAGACCGTCGCACCCCGGTTCACGACGCTGCACGTCGATACGCTGCTCGTTTGCGGCACGGCCCGTTACAGCGTGCGCTACGATTTCACCTCCATAGCCAACGCTTCGGAGGATGCCGCGCTCCAGGCCATCGAGGAGGCCAACATCCGCAACTTCTTCGACCTGGAATACAGCCCGGGCAGCGCACGTCAGGCCGCCGATACGGCGCTCGCGGACCTCTACGCGGAGATGATTCCCGACCAGGAGACGGAATACGCATGGGAGAACACGCTCAGCGCACAGTCCGACGCCGCGGTCGTGGCCGACACGCTCCTGGTCTACACGATCGACATGAGCGGTTACAGCGGCGGTGCCCACGGCTACTACGGCCGCACCGTGCGCAACTACTCGCTCAAAGGTGGTTACGACCTGATGCTGAACGACCTGTTCGATGCCACGCAGCGCGACCTGCTCGACGAGCTGATCCGCGACAAGCTCTACGACCGCTACGGCGTTGCGGACGACGTGGGACTCGCCGCCGAGGGTTTCTTCCCCGAGGAGATCGCCGCCACGGAGAATTTCGCGATCGGCGAGCAGGGCATCACTTTCTATTATAATCCCTACGACATCGGCTGCTACGCCCTGGGCGACGTGGAGGTCCACATCGGGTTCGACGAACTGAACGAGCTGGAGAACCTCTGAGCCCCGCACTCGAAAACCGCCGGGAGCGAACGGACAATCCGTTCGCTCCTTTGTTTTGCAACCCCGGCCTGCCAAAAGATGCACGCAACGCCGCAAGGGGAGCACACGGCCGCAATGCCCCGTATGAAGATTCGGAAACCCGCGCCCCGAAACGGACGCGAACGAACGGACAGAAACAAAAAAAGGAGGCAACCGGAGGCATTCGACCGAAGGACGCCTCCGTCCTTACGGTCTTAGCGATCGTGCGTTACCGCACCCCGCAACCTGCCGATCTCCTCGCCAACCTAAAACTACTAACCTGAAATGAACCTTAAACTTCGGGAGCAAAGGTAGGGCAAAAAAATCAATTTCGCAATTTTTTAACGAATATTTTCAGAAAATTTATAAAATCCGTCGCTCCGGAATCCGCCCGCCGCACCGATGCGGCAGACGCTTCGCCACTCGGCGCCGGAGCGCACCGAAGCGCCTTCGGGTGCACCATACTACTTTACAAACGCCGCCACGGCGTCGGCCGCGCGCTCGCCGTCGAGGGCGGCCGAGACGATGCCGCCGGCATAGCCGGCACCCTCGCCCGCGGGAAAGAGCCCCTCGACCTCGGGATGCATGAGCGACACCGGATCGCGGGGAATGCGCACCGGCGTCGAGGTGCGCGACTCGACACCCGCCACGATCGCATCGGCCGTGACAAAACCCCGCATGCGGCGGCCGAACATCGCCACTCCCTGCCGCAGCGAGTCGGCGATGAACCGCGGCATCCACTCGTCGAGACGCGACGGCACGATGCCCGGAATGTAGGACGTGGCGGGCAGCGTGGCGCTCGCACGCCCGGCCACGAAGTCCGCGACGCGCTGTGCGGGAGCGATCTGACGCTCGCCGCCGAAACGCCGGGCCCGCTCCTCGAACTCCTGCTGGAAGCGCAGGCCCGCCAGCTCGCCCCACTTGGCGCGCAGGTGCGCGAAATCCTCGGGCCGCACCTCGGTCACGATGCCCGAATTGGCATAGGGCGACGTACGTCCGCTGGGCGACATGCCGTTCACCACCGACTGCGCGGCGTCGGTCATGGCCGGCACGATGAACCCGCCGGGGCACATGCAGAACGAATAGACGCCGCGGCCGTTCACCTGGTTCACCAGCGAATAGGAGGCCGCCGGCAGGTACTCGCCGCGCTCCGCGCAGTGGTACTGGATCGAGTCGATCAGCGCCTGCGGGTGCTCGATGCGCACACCCATGGCGAACGCCTTGGCTTCGAGCCGGATGCCCCGACGGTGAAGCATTTCGTAAATATCGCGTGCCGAGTGGCCCGTGGCCAGCACGACGGCCGCGCCTTCGAACACCTCGTCGCCGCACGCCACCCCCGTGACGCGCCCGTCGCGCACGCGCAGGTCGGTGACTCTCTTCCCGAACAGGAAACCGCCGCCCGCCGCGAGGATCGTGCGGCGGATATTCGAAATGATCGCCGGCAGCTTGTCCGTGCCGATGTGCGGATGCGCCTCGCAGAGGATCTCGGGGTTGGCGCCGTGGAAGACGAGCGTTTCGAGCGCCTTGCGGTAGTCGCCGCGTTTCTTGCTGCGCGTAAAGAGCTTGCCGTCGGAGAAGGTGCCGGCGCCGCCCTCGCCGAACGCATAGTTCGAATCGGGATCGACCGCAGCGTTGCGGTTGATCTGGGCGATGTCGCGCTTGCGGTCGGGCACGGCACGGCCGCGCTCCAGCAGCACGGGGCGCAGCCCGCATTCGATGAGCCGCAGCGCGGCGAAGAGCCCCGCGGGCCCCGACCCCACCACGAGCACCTCCGGGCGACCCGCGACATCGGGATAGTCGAAATGCACGGGTGCGGGCTGCGGCTCGCGGTCGGCATAAACCTCCAGCGTGAGGCTCACCTCGGGCCGGCGCCGGCGTGCATCGATCGAGCGGCGCACCACGCGCACCAGCGCCACCTCGTCGTCGCGAAGCCCCAGACGATGCGCCGCGAGGGCCGTATAGCACTTCGGATCGGCCGCCTGGCGCGGCGTAAGAATCAGGGTAAGGGTTCGGGGCATATCATTTCGTGACCCGGGCGCAGGGACGGCAACGTGCCGGCCTGCCCCGGAGTTGCAAAAATAGGCAAAAAAATGCGATCGCAGGGAGTGCGGATTGCGTTTTACGATTTTTTGGCTACCTTTGTCCTACGATCCGATGCGGATATGGTGTAATTGGTAGCCACGTCAGACTTAGGATCTGATGCCTTACGGCGTGGGGGTTCGAGTCCCTTTATCCGCACCCGGCAGGAGACCTCGGAAAGGTCTCCTGCGTTTTTTGGGAGGAGAACCCGCGCATGCGCGCCGCACGCCGGCGGCGGACCGTGGCGCCCCGACGCAGAAGGAACGTTGCAAGCGGGTCCGGTCAATCATGCATATCTTTCCCGTTTTCGAATCCCGGCCGTCGCAACGTTCCCGTGGTTTCCGCACGAACGTACTATCTGCGGATGAAGCTCAGCACCTTGAGTTTCTCGTATTCCGTCTGGAGGCGCTCCACGATGCGGGTGTTGATCCGCGCGACGAGCGACTCCATGCGCAGCGTGTCGCGCGGCGTGAATCCGTAGCGCCGCACGATGCCGGGCACGAGGGAGAAAGGTCTGCCGGCGCGCATCCGGCGTTCGCACACGCAGGTCAGATAGTCGCGGAAGAACCGCCGCAGGTCACCCGGCGACAGCCCCCCGCCCAGCTCCATGCTGCACGCCCCCTCATGGTCCGCGCCGCGACCCGCCGTCGGACGCAGGTCGCCCAGCACGACGAATACGTCGGACGGATGGAAACGGTCGTATTCGCGCATGAACCGCCCGATGGTATAGACCGCATCGGGCACGTCGTCGAACTCGCGCAGCGTGCGCGCGTCGAGTTCGCGGCGGATGCAGAAATCCTCCGTAGGCGCCATGGCCAGAAAGACGTAGACGTGATGCCAACGATCGTGGAGCTGTTCGAGCACCGCCTTGAGCGGAGCCGGGTGCAGCACATCGCTGCGATCGTTCGTGAAGAGATATTCCGCGCACATATCAAACCATTCGTAAACATAAGAAAAAAGGGGTGCACCCGGAGACCGGTCGTGCACCCGACAGAAAAAGGGGGCGCAGAACTCGGCCTCCTTCAGTAGGTCTTAGGAAACCTTTGGTCAGAAGCCGTCTGCGACCTTGCCGCCGCACCTATCGGGAGATAAGTGAGACATAGCAAGGACAGACAACTTTTATACCCGACCATTGTAAAGTTCCTAAGTTTACTGAAAGGCATAAAGAGTTGTTCACCCTTTATAATATGTTTCCGGCATATCGGCCGGAGCGTAAATCGTTCCTCCACCGCACCGGTCCATGGAGGCTGCCGGGAATACGGTTTCGGCTTCAAATATACGATAAAGTTTACAAAACCCCGCACAAAACGCGCAAAATAACGGACACACGCCGTACCGGAAACCGTGCGGCAAACCCTTCCGGAGCGTACTTTCCGCGAAACCGCCTCCGCATCCCGCAATGATCCGTCCGCGTGGTCCTCGCCTTGCACGGCACACGCCCGTTACCCCCGCAGCCCGCGAACGGAGCGGCTCCGCCGGGACCGTCCCGCAGCCAAGCGGACGGAGTTCCTCCGCACGACGGCACGGCAGGCCCGCGGCCTCATGCCGCAGACGGACAAAAACGGTCGTATTTTCGGGAAAAACCGCACAAAATCGCTATCTTTGTCGGAAAATCAGGGATACCCGATCTATGGTGACACTCGAAACGATCCGCAAACCCGTAGCCGAAGATCTGGAGGCTTTCGACGGGTTCGTAGCACAGCAATTCAACGCCGAAGGCGAACTGTTGTCCGACATGCTGCGCTATGCGCTCTCGTCGCGCGGCAAGGGCATACGCCCGACCCTCGTGCTGCTCTCGGCACTGCTGAACGCCCCGTCGCCGGACGGGGGCGCAGGGCGCAGGGCCTACCTGGCGGCCCTGCTGGTGGAGATGATCCACATCACGTCGCTCATCCACGACGACGTGATCGACGAGGCCGACACCCGACGCGGCAAACCCTCGGTCAATGCGCGCTGGCAGTCGCACAAGGCCGTGCTGCTGGGCGACTACATCCTGGCCCGCACGATGAGCATCGGCATGACGAGCGGCCAGTACGACCTGGTGACGCACATCTGCGGCACGATGGCCACGCTCTGCGAAGGCGAGATGTTGCAGAGCGACCGCGCGTCGCACCGCGCGATGACGCGCAGCGACTATTTCGACATCATCCGCAAGAAGACGGCGAGCCTGATCGCCGTGAGCGCCTCGGCGGGCGCCATGGCCGCCGGCGCCCCGCGCGAGCGCACCACCCTCATGCACCACTTCGGCGAGGCCCTGGGCATGGCGTTCCAGATCCAGGACGACATCCTCGACTATACGCGCACGGCCCGCACGGGCAAACCCGCGAACAACGACCTGCGCGAAGGCAAGATCACGCTGCCGCTGCTCGCCGTGCTCGAACGCTGCGACGCCGCGCGGAGCGCGGAGCTGCTCGACCTGCTCGGGCGGTGCGCCGCGGACGACGGCGCGGTGGAGCGGCTCCAGGCGATCGTGGAGGAGGAGGGCGGCATCGACGCGGCCGCGCAGGTCATGCACGACTTCCTCGCACGCGCCGCGGGCATGCTCGCCGAATACGCCCCCTCGGAGTCGCAGCGGTCGCTGATCGCCCTGTGCGCCTACGTCGCCGAACGCGACCGCTGACGAGGCGGCTCCCTGCGGAGGCGCCGCACCGAGGATGCGGCCCGCACGCCGCGCCGGCCGCACGCCGCGCCGGCCGGCACGGACCGGCAACGAACACACGCAAACACAAACAAAAAAACAGTATGGAACAGAAGAAAAACTACACGTTGCCCATCGTCATGATGTTCTTCCTCTTCGCGATGATTTCGTTCGTGACGGGGCTGGCCAACCCGATGGGCGTGATTCTGAAGAATCAGTTCGACGTGCCCAACTGGATGTCGCAGCTGGGCAATGCGGCCAACTTCATCGCCTACGCGTTCATGGGGCTGCCCGCAGGCCTGATGTTGCAGCGCATCGGCTACAAGAAGACGGCACTGGCGGCCGTTGCCGTGGGATTCGTCGGCGTAGGCATCCAGTTCCTCGCGGGACTCGCGGGCGGCAGCGGCTTCGCCGTATACCTTGCCGGCGCCTTCGTGTCGGGCTTCTCGATGTGCATGCTCAACACGGTGGTGAACCCCATGCTCAACACGCTGGGCGGCGGCGGCAAGACCGGCAACCAGCTCATACAGTTCGGCGGCACGCTCAACTCGCTCTCGGCCACGATCGTACCGGTGCTCGTGGGCTACCTGATGGGCGACGCCGCACGAGCCACCATCGGCGATGCGGCACCCGCCATGTTCATCGCCATGGGCATCTTCGCCGTGGTCTTCGTCGTACTGCTGGCCATGCGCATCCCCGAGCCCTACGCCATCGAATCGGAGAAGCGGGCCGAACGCAACGAGCACAGCGCCCTGTCGTTCCGCCACTTCCTGCTCGGCACGCTGGCCATCTTCCTCTACGTGGGCGTCGAGGTCGGCATCCCGAACTTCATGAACCTCTATGCCACCTCCGACCTGGGCATCGGCGCCACGGAGGCCGGAGCGCTCGTGGGCACCTACTGGTTCCTGATGCTCGTCGGCCGCTTCGTGGGCGGCATGATCGGCGCGCGCTTTTCGAGCCGCGCCATGATCTCGTGCGTGGCCGCCACGGGCATCGCCCTCATTCTCTGCGCCATCTTCCTGCCGGCCGGCCTCACGGTGCACATGCCCGTATTCCGCGCGGACATCTCTTTCGGTCTCTTCGAGGTACCCGCCGGCATCATGTTCTTCGTGCTGTGCGGACTCTGCACCTCGGTCATGTGGGGCGGCATTTTCAACATGGCCGTCGAGGGCCTGGGCAAATACACCTCGGCCGCTTCGGGCATCTTCATGGTCATGGTCTGCGGCGGCGGCATCCTTCCGCTCATCCAGGGTGTCATCGCCGACTGGGCCGGATACCCCGCGAGCTACTGGGTCGTGCTGGCCGGCCTGGCCTACATCCTCTTCTACGCCCTCGTCGGCTCGAAGAACGTCAATAAGGACATTCCCGTGGAGTGATCCCCACGCGGCGCCGGCCCCACCGCCGGCCTGGGAGCAAACGCCGCGACCCTCTCCGGGGCCGCGGCGTCCGTTTCATAAGGCAGTTCCGCTCCGTTCCCGCGCGCGGCGTCTCATGACCGCAGCCCGCCAGGTGCTTCACGGCCGTAAACGGTCGCCCCATGCATTCGAGGCGCCCGCAGCACCTGCGGAGCGCCTCCTCACAACGAAAACACCCCCGGATCGTTCCGGGGGTGCATCCTTTCATCGGGGCCGGTCGGGCGTCCTGCGCCGCGATCAAAACGGCAGGTCGTTCGTCTCCGCAGCGGCCGCACCGAAAGCGGGCTCCTCGCCCAGCGGTGGCAGGTCGGGCACCGGAGCGGGCGCAGCCTCCTGCTTGGGCTGGAGACGCCAGGCCCGGATGTCGGTATACCAGCGGCCGTTGTACTCGCGCGACTCGATATTGACCGACACGTTGTAGGCCGCACCCTCGCGCAGGCGCGCCACATCGTCCGGACGGTTGAAGAACGTCACGCAGATCTTGCGCGCGAACGATCCGTCCTGCATTTCGAACACCACATCCTGCCGCTGCCACTCGCCGCGGGCCGAAGTCCCTTTCGTGACGGGCATTATCTTGTAAACGGTTCCTTCGAATTCCATAGTTCTCGTGTTTTGGGTATTTGTTTTCGCAAAGATAGGAATATTTCTCCGTTCCGCCAATCGCCGCCCCCAATATTCGGCCCGCAACCCCCTTTCGGCACGTTCGTGCCGACGACGGCGCCCCGGGCAGCACGCGGAGGCAGCCGGGGCTTCCGGCCGGCGCCGCGCCGCGGATCAGCCGGCCAGGTTGGCCGCGACGCCCGCCGCGCGGGCCAGCAGCGGAATCTCGCATTCGAGGGCTGCGGCGTAGATGCGGTGGAGGAGGCGCGTCGGCCGGTCGCCGTCGTAGAAGAGGCGGCGGTCCCACTCCTCGGGACGCAACCCCCGCTTGAGGATCCATTTGGCGATGTTGAGCCGCCCGAGCATCGCGCTGTCGCGTACGAGGTCGTAGTCGGGCTGGCCCTTGAGGTAATCCGTGACCACGCGGTTGGCGGCCACGTACTGATCGGCGGCGCGTGCATCGAGCCGCTTCATGTACGACCCCGCATTGGCCAGGCGGTAGCCGTAGACCGGGCCGTCGGCCGCCGCCACCTCCCGCGCGGCGTGCACCAGGCGCGGCATGACGGCGTAGTCCTCGGCGAAGTCGATCCCCTCGACGGGGTATATGCCCCGCTCCGTGCAGAGCGTGCGCCGGATCAGCACGCCCCACGTGCGGTTGGCCACGCGGTGGCTCTGCGACACGAGGGTGCGGAGCAGCCGCAGACGCTCCATGCGGGGCGCACGCACCCCATAGCGGCGCACCGCCTCGTCCGCCGGGTCGTCCGAGGCGAAGTAGCTCCCGAAGATCAGGTCGGCCGCGGGCACCTCCTCCGCCCGGGCCAGCAGGCGGGCCAGCGCCCCCGGAAGCAGCAGGTCGTCACTATCGACATGCAGCAGCCACTCGCCCCGTGCGGCGTCGATCGCCGTGCGGCGCGCGGCGGCCAGGCCGCGGTTCGCGGGATGCCTCAGAATCCGCACCTGCCGCGTGCGGCCGGGATATTCGGCCAGCACGCGCCCCAGCACGTCGATGCTGCCGTCGGGCGAGGCGTCGTCCACGAAGAGGAACTCCACCCCGTCCCACAGCGACTGCGAGAAGAGCGAGCGGGCGCAGTCGCCGATGAAGCGCTCGACGCCGTAGACCGGCACGCACACCGAAAGCCGCACGGCACGATCAGCGTTCATAGCTCGACTTTTCGGGGAAGACGGCCTCGAACGCCTCGCACAGCCGGCGGCTCATACGGTCGAAATCGGAGATGTCCGTGCTGTCGTTCATGCAGATCATGCGGTATCGCTGCGTGCGCACGGCGTCGCACACGGCGTCGATGCCGTCGTCGTCGAGCGTCACCAGGCCCGTGTCGCGCATGCTGCGGGGCGCGAACTCGCCCCGGCAGAGAACGTCGTAGCGGACGAGCCAGTGCGACAGGTCCTGCAACGTGCGGAACGGATGGCGGCACGAGGCGTCGAGCTCCCCCCCCCACATGCGCCAGGCCCGCTCGAACCGGCTGCGCAGGTAGGGCTGGGGCATGTGCGTGTCGAGGATGCCGGGAAACGTGCTCCACGGCACGAGCGTGAGGCTCTTCAGGAGGTTCACGACACCGTAGCGGGGCGAGAACCACTTGCCCGGCCAGCGGCGCAGCACCGCACCCTTGCGGTGCGCGGCATTGATCAGCTCGAGGTCGTTGTAGACGATGTGCCCCACCGACGAGGGCTGCACGACGCTCAGGCGCGCCATGTCGCAGGGCAGGCCCCGGCGGAAGAAGTCGCCCGGACGCACGGGCCGCAGCAGGAACGTGTCGTCGTTGAAGAGCACGAAGCGCTCGGCCAGGCCCTCGATGCGGGCGATGTTCAGCTCGATGGTGTTCGAATTGAAGGTCGGCAGGTAGGCCGAGGGGATGTAGTCCGCATGATCGACCACATGCAGGCGCGGATTCGAGGTGTTGAGCCACGCGGGCAGGTGGCCCCACGTGATGAAGTGGATGCGCCTTACCCAGGGTGCCAGCCGCTCGACACCGCGGAACCAGTAGCGCAGGTTGCGCCAGTCGCGGAACCGGATCTCCGAGGCGTCGGCCCCTTCGGCGCGGCGCACAGCGAGGAACTGACGCCGCCATGCGGGGTCTTCGCCATCGACCCACGGAATCACGAAGTCGATCGGAGCGTCGTCGTACTTTTTCATAGTCGGATTATTGGATCAACAGATTGCAGCCCCGGATGTCGGCACGGTCGATGCGCCCCTCCACCGTGAACGAGCCGTCGGCGAATACCGTGCCCACATCCTCGGTCTGGATGAAGGCGCACGACCACCGGTTCGCCAGGTCGATGACGTTCAGACCGCCCCGCACGCCCGGGCCGTACAGGTCGAACGGGTCGTTCACGTCGCGCGTCAGCACGCGCATCCACCTCGGCGTGCGGAACACGCCGCCGCCCGCCGAGTAGGCCTGCGAGGTGAGTTCGGCCATGCCGTACTCCGAATGCACACACCCGACGCCGAACGCGTCGCACAGGATGCGGTGAAACTCCGCCTTGGGCAGCTCCTCGCGGCGGCCCTTCATGCCTCCGGTCTCCATGACCACCGTGTCGCGCAGCTCGGGAGCGTAGCGCTCGGCCAGCTCCCACAGGGCGTAGCTCACGCCGAGCAGGATCTTGGGTTTGGGATCCGCGGCCATGTCGCGCAGCAGGGCGTCGTAGTCGCGGAGGTAGAAGCCGCCCGAGCCGCAGGCGGCGATGAGGCGATCGACCATGTAGACGAGCGACGAACCTTTCCGTTCGAGGTAGGAGGGCAGCAGCCCGTAGAGGCTCCAGCCCGCAGGATCGCCGTAAAAGACGCGGAACGCCTCCGTGAAAGCCCGCTCGTAGAGCGCCAGCGACCGCATGGGGTGGCGCGAGGGCTCGCCGCCCCCCGTGGTGCTCGACGTGAAGACCGCCTCGGGCGGCGTGCCGCCGCAATAGACCTCGCAGTGCTTGAACAGCCCCACGGGCAGGAACGGAATCTCCTCCACGCGTCCGACCGAGGCCGGATCGCAGCCTATGAGCCCGAGGTATTCGGCATAGGGCGCGCACGCCGCGGCCTGGAAACGGAACGTGGCGAGCGCCGCGGCGCGGAAGCCGGCATCGTCCGCAAGCGTAAAGAGTTGCTCTTCGGAAATCGTCATGGGATGCAGGAATTGAAAAAAATCCATCACCGGAGCCCTCCCGGGGTTCCGATGATGAATCCGTTATGGTTGCCCGGGCCTACTTTTTCGCCTTAGGCGCCAGGATCATGTTCATCTTCTTGCCGTCGAGCTTGGGCATCATCTCCACTTTGGCCAGCTCCTCCAGATCGGTGGCGAAGCGCAGCAGCAGGATCTCGCCCTGCTCCTTGAAGACGATCGAGCGGCCGCGGAAGAAGACATAGGCCTTGACCTTGGCACCCTCCTTCAGGAAGTTCTCGGCATGCTTGAGTTTGAAGTTGTAGTCGTGGTCGTCGGTCTGGGGTCCGAAGCGGATCTCCTTGATCACGATCTTCGCCTGGTTGGCCTTCAGCTCCTTCGCCTTGCGTTTCTGCTGGTAGAGGAACTTCTGGTAGTCGGCGATGCGGCACACGGGAGGATCGGCCTTGGGCGAAATCTCGATCAGGTCGAGCTCCATCTCGTCGGCCAGCTTCAGCGCCTCGCGCGTGGACATCACCCGCGGCTGTTCGATGTTCTCTCCGACCACGCGCACCTCGGGTGCGGTGATCTCGCCGTTGGTGCGGTGCGGATTCTCCTTCTCGGGCGGGCGACGGCCGTAACGGTTGTTCGGATTGGCGCCTGCCGGTTTCGGTCTGTTGTTATTCCCGGGGGTAAAGGGCCGCGGCGGGAATGGTTTCGGTGCTGCGATAGCTGTAAAAGTATTAAAATGGTTAATTATTCGTCGTCGCTCCGCTCCGGCGCGCGGCATCCGTCAGCGGATGCCGCCGCCCGGGCGCGGAATGTCGGATCACTGCTTCTTCTCCATGCGGTTGGCCTCGATTTCGCGGCGCACCAGGTCCCCGATGAAGTCGCGGAACGCCGCGAGCGTCATCTGACCCTTGTCGCCCTCGCTCTGGGCGCGTACCGACACGAGCTCCTCGGCCTCCTCCTTCTCGCCCACGATGAGCAGATAGGGGATGCGCTTGAGTTCGTTGTCGCGGATCTTGCGGCCGATCTTCTCGTTGCGGTCGTCCACGTGGGCCCGCACGTCGGAGGCGTTCAGGTACTCGGCCACGCGGCAGGCGTAGTCGTTGAACTTCTCCGAAATGGGCAGCACGACCACCTGGTCGGGCGAGAGCCACAGCGGGAACTTGCCGCCCGTATGCTCCAGCAGCACGGCCACGAAGCGCTCCATCGAGCCGAACGGCGCGCGGTGGATCATGATCGGGCGGTGCAGCTTGTCATCGGCGCCCTTGTACGTGAGGTCGAAGCGCTCGGGCAGGTTGTAGTCCACCTGAATGGTGCCGAGCTGCCATTTGCGGCCGATGGCGTCCTTGACCATGAAGTCGAGCTTCGGGCCGTAGAACGCCGCCTCGCCGTACTCGACCACCGTGTTGAGCCCCTTCTCCTCGGCGGCGCGCATGATGGCGCTCTCGGCCTTCTCCCAGTTCTCGTCCGAACCGATGTACTTCTCGTGGTTGTTCGGATCGCGGAGCGAGATCTGCGCCGTGTAGTCGTCGAACTTGAGCGTGCGGAAGATGTAGAGCACGATGTCGATCACGCGCTCGAACTCCTCAAGCAGCTGGTCGGGGCGCACGAAGAGGTGGGCGTCGTCCTGCGTGAATCCACGCACGCGCGTCAGTCCGTGGAGTTCGCCCGACTGCTCGTAGCGGTACACGGTGCCGAACTCCGCCAGGCGCACCGGCAGCTCCTTGTACGAGCGGGGCTTCGAGCGGTAGATTTCGCAGTGGTGGGGGCAGTTCATCGGCTTGAGCAGGTACTCCTCGCCCTCGATGGGGGTGTGGATGGGCTGGAACGAGTCCTTGCCATACTTGGCGTAGTGGCCCGACGTAACGTAGAGCTCCTTGTTGCCGATGTGCGGCGTGATGACCTGCTGATAGCCGTACTCCTTCTGCACGCCGCGCAGGAACTGCTCCAGGCGGTCGCGGAGCGCGGCGCCCTTGGGCAGCCAGAGGGGCAGGCCCTGGCCCACGCGCTGCGAGAAGGTGAAGAGTTCGAGCTCTTTGCCGAGCTTGCGGTGGTCGCGCTTCTTGGCCTCCTCCATCATGGCGAGGTACTCGTCGAGCATCGACTTCTTGGGGAACGAGATGCCGTAGATGCGCGTGAGCATCTGGCGCTTCTCGTCGCCGCGCCAGTAGGCGCCGGCCACCGACGTGAGTTTCACGGCCTTGATGTAGCCCGTGTTGGGGATATGGGGTCCGCGGCAGAGGTCGGTGAAAGCGCCGTTCGTGTAGAACGAAATGGTACCGTCCTCAAGTGCCGAGATCAGCTCGACCTTGTACTGGTCGCCCTTCTCGGTGAAGGTGCGGAGGGCCTCCTCCTTGGCCACCTCGCGCCGCACGAGCGGCTCCTTGCCGCGCGAAAGCTCGATCATCTTCTGCTCGATCCGGGGCAGGTCGCTCTCGGTGATGGTCACCGGCGATTCGACGTCGTAGTAGAAACCGTTTTCGATGGCCGGACCGATACCGAACTTGATGCCCGGATAGAGCGCTTCGAGCGCCTCGGCCAGCAGGTGCGACGACGTGTGCCAGAAGGCGTGCCTGCCCTCGGCGTCGTCCCATTTGTAGAAACGGACGGCGGCATCGGTTTCGATCGGACGCATCATGTCCACCGTCGCTCCGTTCACCGATGCGGCCAGAGAGTCGGCAGCTAAACGAGGGCTGATGCTCTCCGCGATTCCGTAAGCGGTCGTCCCTTCGGCATATTCTCTGACCGAGCCGTCGGGAAATGTGATTTTAATCATAAAAAACTGTTGTCGTTATGTCCGCGACCGCCTCGCCGCCTCCGCAGCGCCGGCGCACGCCCGCATCCTCGTGCGAGATCCGCGCCGCCGGCGCCACCGGCACCGGTCCGGCAGTCGCTTCCGGTTTTCGGGGCCCTCGGCGCTTCCACAATTACGAGACGGAATACGCCTCCGGCCACCCTTTTATCTCTTTTCAAACTCCGGGCACACCCCTCTCCGGCATGCCCCGCGCCCCTGCGGCTACTCCTCCTTCGCGGCCTGGGGCAAGTCGCGTACCGAAACATCGCGGCCCTTCTCGCGCTCTGCGTGCGGCAGGGGGTTGCTCGTCCAGCGGTCCCACGCGCGGCGATGCTGCACGATGTCGATGGCGGCATACACGGCGCTGCGCAGCGACTGGGGATCGGCCTTGCCCTGCCCCGCGATATCGTAGGCCGTGCCGTGGTCGGGCGAGGTGCGCACCTCCGCGAGTCCGGCCGTGAAGTTCACCCCGTCGGGTGCGAGCACCTTGAACGGAGCGAGCCCCTGGTCGTGGTACATGGCCAGCACCGCATCGTAGCGGGCATAGCCTCCGTTGGCGAAGAGCCCGTCGGCCGCAAAAGGCCCGAAAGCCAGCACGCCGCGGGCCACGGCCTCGGCCACGGCCGGGCGGATGATCTCCTCCTCCTCGCGGCCCAGCAGCCCACCGTCGCCCGCATGGGGGTTGAGCGCCAGCACGGCGATGCGCGGCTCGACGACACCGAAGTCGCGGCGCAGCGACGCGCGCAGCGTGTCGAGCGCACGGCCGATGCCCTCCCGCGTGATGTGGGCGCTCACCTCCGTGACGGGGAGATGGATCGTCACCAGACCCACGCGCAGGCGGTCGCTGCACATGATCATCATCGGCTCGCCCCCCAGCTCCGCGGCCAGGAACTCGGTGTGGCCGGTGAAGCGGAACCCGTCGCCCTGCATCGCCTCCTTGTTGATCGGGGCCGTCACCAGCGCGTCGATGCGGCGGGCCTTGAGGTCGTCGGTCGCCCGGCGGAGTGCGGCCAGCGCCGCGGCCGCCGATTCGGGCGTCGCACGGCCCGGCTCCACGGTCAGCCGTTCGCCCACGGGCACCATATTTACGCGGCCGCGCCGCGCCTCGTCCGCCGAGGCGACTTTCGCGAGCGCGGGCGCCTCCTCTCCGCAGAGCGTGGCGGCATAAAACTCCGCCGCCTCCGGCGATCCGTAAATCACCGGCGTGCAGAGCTCCGTCATGCGCGGATCGGCGAACGCCCCGAGCACGACCTCCCAGCCGATACCGTTGGTATCGCCCTGTGTAATACCTATTCTTATCTTATCTTCAGACATGGTTTTAACATTTCGGTCGTTATTCCGTCCCGGCATTGCGCTCACCCGATCCGCACCCGGCCAGCCGAAAACATTCTATTTCAAGAAGCAAAAATAGGAAAATTCCCGCAATAAATACATTGTCATCCTATTTTTATCACGAAAAGCCGCGACTGCCGAACCTCTGTACAAAAAAATACCGCTCGTCACGCTATCCGACACTCATGCCAGCCGAGGTTTTTCGCGGTGATGAAAGACGCGCAAGCCTCGACGCACAGCCCAAACCCCCGCATCGTGCCCGACCGTCTCACGGCGATGCTTAAAAATTTGACATTGCGTTCGATTTGTATTATTTTTGCACCCGACAAACCGAGGCAACGGCCGAAAAACGTTCAAATATTTTCGACTTCGCACCCGGTCCGATCACATTCATTTAAAACCGTTTCCGAATATGGAACCTGCCATGCGAAAACCCGACAGCGGTTTGGTCTGGGCAATCCTCACAACCGTATTGTGCTGCATGCCGTTCGGCATCGTGGCAATCGTCAAAGCCGCACAGGTAGACACTTTCTGGGCCGCAGGAAACTACGAAGAAGCAGCGAGGGCCGCCGCCAGCTCCCGCACATGGAGCTGGATCAGCGCCGGCATAGCCATTGCCGTCTGGGTAATCTACCTGCTCGTCATCATCGGCACGATCGGACTGGCCGCCATGTTCACACCGGATTGACACGGAAAATCCCGACCGCCGCAGCAGTGCTTGCGGTCCTGACAGCCTTGGCCGCGGTCTACTACTTCGTCGATCCGGCCCATACGGTATGGATGCCCAAATGTCCGTTCCGGCTACTGACCGGACTGGATTGTCCGGCATGCGGCACCCAGCGGGCGCTGTATGCCCTGCTGCACGGCGCCTGGAGCGAGGCGCTGGCCTGCAATCCTTTTGCACTGATCTCGCTGCCCTATCTCGCGCTGGTCATCCTTACCACACTCCGCACGCCCGGCGAACGCAGTGCACTGCGCTACGTACAACACCCTCGCACGGTACGCCTCTATCTGCTGCTGATCGTCGGCTGGTGGATTCTGCGCAATACGCCGCAATGGCAATAGCCCCCGTCCGCGACACACAAACCGCGAACGGGAACACAGCGGACACAAAAAAGACAGCGCCTCAGACTCCCAGCCCCGACAGAAGCAAACCCGCGTGTGTTCCGCGCCCGCCTTTGCCGGACTTCGGCTGCGCCTTAACCACTCCCGCCCGGCAAAATGCAGGCAAGCTTGCTTTTGCTCTCGCTTTTTCGTACTTTGGCTCCTCCTTAGATACTTCGTCTCGGCATAATCAAACTTTGTTTGTTTCTGCACTCGACTTTTCGTATCTTTGTCCGTCGAACAAACCGATAACGATGAATTTACGGACCTTTCTCACGGCCCGGGCGCTGCCCGCCGCCGCAGCCCTGCTGCTCTTTTTCCTCGCGGCGGTCATCGCCTTCACCCCCCAGTTCCGGGGTGAGGTGCTGCCCCAGCACGACGTCCTCCAGTACGAAAGCAGCGTGCAGGACATACGGGCGCACCGCGCGGCCACGGGCGAAGACCCCCAGTGGACGGGGTCCATGTTCGGCGGCATGCCCGCCTACCTGCTCAACGTGGCCTATCCCGCCCAGCTCGTGAAACACCTCGCCGAACCCGTCGTCGGCATCGTGGACACCCCGGCGGGCTTCCTCTTCTTCGCCTGCGTGTCGATGTGGCTCATGCTCCTGATGATGGGCATCGACTCCCGCGTGGCGATCGCCGGCGCCCTGGCCTACGGACTCTCGACCTACTTCTTCCTCATCATCGGCGCGGGCCACATCACCAAGATGTGGGCGCTCGTATACGCCCCCCTGATGATGGGCGGCGCGTGGATGACCCTGCGGGGCGACATGTGGTGCGGAGGCGCCGTGACGGCCCTCGCGGCATCGCTCGAAATCGGCGCCAACCACCCGCAGATCACCTACTACTTCCTGCTGGCGATGGGCGCGCTGTGGCTCAGCGAAGCCGTCGCCTCCCTCCGCAGCCGCAGCTGGCGGCCGCTCCTCAGGCGCACGGGCGTGCTGGCGATGGCCGGCGTGCTGGCCGCAGCCTCGAACTTCGCCCCCCTGTGGTACACCGCGCAGCACACCGGCGACACCATACGCGGAGGCTCCGAGCTCGCTGCGGACGCCGAGCGCAGCGGTCTCGATCCCGACTACGCCACGGCGTGGAGCTACGGCCCCGCCGAGAGCTTCACGCTCCTCGTTCCGGACTTCATGGGCGGCAGCTCGACGCGCGGATTCGCACCCGACGGCGAGGTGGCCGCGGCACTGGCCGACTACGGCCTGCGCGACGTCGCGACGCAGCTCCCCGCCTACTGGGGCGACCAGCCCTTCACCGCAGGTCCGACCTACCTCGGCGCCGCGGCGCTCTTTCTGGCCGTGCTGGGCTTCCTGGTCGCCGACAACCGCTGGCGGTGGTGGCTTCTGGGCATCTCGGCATTCATGCTGCTGCTGGCCTGGGGGCGCCACATCATGGGCTTCACGCAGCTGATGTTCCGGCTGCTGCCCGGCTACGACAAGTTCCGCACGGTATCCATGGCCCTCGTGGTCGTGCAGTGGACGGTGCCGCTGCTGGCCACGCTCGCCCTCATGCGGCTGTGGCGGGGCGACGTGCCCCCGCAGCGTGTGCGGCGTGCGCTCGCATGGGCCGCAGGCATCGCGGGCGGCCTCTGCCTCGTGCTGGCCGCGGGCGGCAGCCTCCTCTCCGACTTCGGCCGCGAGCAGAGCGCCGCGACGATGACCGCACAGTTCCGGCAGCTCTTCACCGAAGCCGGCATGGAGCGCTACGCGGCCGACGGCACGGCCGACGAAATGGGGCTCGCCGCAGCCGCGGCGATGGCCTCCGAGCGGGCCTCGATGATGCGCGCCGACGCCTGGCGCTCGCTGCTCTTCGTGCTGCTCGCCGCGGGTGCCGTGTGGCTCTACGTGCGGGGGCGCATCGGCCGCGGCATGCTGACCGCCGCCGCGGGGCTGCTCATGGCCGTCGATCTGCTGGCCGTGGACCTGCGTTTCCTGCCCCACGACTCGTTCGGCACGGCCCGCAGCCAGCGGGTCGCACTCACCGACGCCGACCGCACGATCCTGGCCGACAAGGAGCCCGGATTCCGCGTCCTCAACCTCACGGTGAGCCCCTTCAACGACGCCACGACCTCGTGGCACCACCGTTCGGTCGGCGGCTACCACGGCGCGAAGCTCGCACGCTACCAGGACCTCATCGACCGCTACCTCGCAGCCGGACACGACGGGGTGCTCGACATGCTCGACACCCGCTACCTGATCGTGCCGCGGGCCGGAGGCGGCACCGAGGCCGTGCGGCGCGAGACGGCCAACGGCGCGGCGTGGTTCGTTGCGGAGGTCGCGGGCGCCGAGACGCCCCGCGACGAAATCGAGCTGCTGGGTGCCGCCGACCTCAAGCGCACGGCCGTGGTGGCCGCCCGCGACCTCAGGCGCATCGCGCCCCGCACCTGCGGCGCACAGGGCGGCCGCATCGCTCTGGCCGAGTACCGCCCCAACTACCAGCGCTACGAGTACACGGCGCCCGAAGAGGCGGTGGCGGTATTCTCCGAGATATGGTACGACAAGGGCTGGACCGCGACCATCGACGGCGCGCCCGCCGAGGCATTCCGCGCCGACTACGTGCTGCGCGGCATGGTGCTTCCCGCCGGCACGCACACCGTGGAGTGGCGGTTCCGCGCGCCCGCCTGGCGCACGACGGAGGGCGTGACGCTCGCCGCGTCGCTCGCGATCCTCGCGGGGTGCGCCGCCTGCCTCGTGCGGGCCCTGCTCCGCCGGCGCAAAGGCTCCGCGCCCTGCGCCTGACACGCAGCGCCCCGCACACGGGCGCCGCACCCCGCAACGAAACTGAAGACCCGATTATGAAAGACGACAAACGACTGAAACGCAAAGTACGCAACTCCTACATCGTATCGACCGTCAGCATGGCGCTCGTACTCTTCCTGCTGGGCTCGGTGGGCTACCTGCTGACCGCCGCGCTCAAGACGGCGCGCACGCTCCAGGAGAGCGTGGCCGTGAGCATCGAGCTGGACCGCGAACACGACGAGGCGGCGAAAGCCGCAATCGGCGAGCGCCTCGCGGCCGAGCCCCTCGTGGCGGAGTTCACCTACTCGCCCAAGGAGGAGAAGCTCGCCGACAACGATTTCCGCAAGATGTTCGAGAGCGAATTCGAGGAGCTGCTCGAAGAGAACCCCCTGCGCGACTCCTACGAGCTGCGCCTCGCAGCGGCGGCCGGCGAGGCCGGAGCGCTCGACGCGCTGGTCGGACGCCTTGAGGCGCTCGACGGCGTGGAACGCGTATCCTATCCGGCGATGGTGGCCGAGCGCCTCCACGCCACCGTGGCCCGCATCCGCCTGGTGCTGCTGCTCTTCGGCGGCGCGCTGCTGGTCATCTCGCTGATCCTCGTGGGCAACACGATCCGCCTGGCCATCTTCGCCAAACGCTACCTCATCAACACCATGAAGCTGGTGGGCGCCACCAAGTGGTTCATCATGCGGCCCTTCCTGGGTGACAGCATCCGCCAGGGCATCGGCGCCGGAGCCGGGGCCTCGGCGCTCTTCTGGATTGCCGTGGAAGGCCTCAACGAGACGCTGCCCGAGCTGACGAACGTGGCCGACGCCGCGCGCATCGCCGCCATCGCCGGAGCGATGGTCTGCGGCGGCGTGACGCTGTCGCTGCTCTTCACCTTCGCGGCGGTCAATAAATTCGTCAATATGAAGTCCAACAAGATCCATCTCTACTGACATGAAACGCCAAGACAAAAACACACGCCCCGATCCCGAAAATCCGAAACTGCCCCTCGTGCGCAAGAACTACCTCTGGCTGCTCGCGGGCTTCGGCATCATCCTGCTGGGCTTCGTCCTCATGGCGGGCGGCGGCAGCGACTCACCCGAGGAGTTCGATTACGCCATGTTCTCGTGGCGCCGCATCACGCTGGCCCCGCTGCTGGTCGTCGCAGGCTTCGCCGTGGAGGCCTACGCCATCATGAAACGCTTCTGACCCATGGAGACCATCGACGCCATACTCCTCGGCATCGTGCAGGGCATCACCGAATTCCTGCCCGTGTCGAGCAGCGGACACCTCCAGATCGCCAAGGAGCTGCTCGGCGTGCGGATCGAGGAGAACCTCACGTTCGACGTGCTGCTGCACGCCGGCACCGTGCTGAGCACCGTGGTGATCCTGCGAAGCGAGATCGCCGGCCTCGTGCGCGGGCTCTTCACCCCGCGGTTCAACGAGGAGAAGGCCTACGTCCTGAAGCTGCTGCTGTCGATGATTCCGATCGGCATCGTCGGCCTGCTCTTCATGGACCGCATCAACCGCATGCTCGAATCGCCCGCCATCCTGCTCATCGTAGGCGCCATGCTGCTGCTGACCGCCGGCCTGCTCGCCTTCGCCAACCGCAGCAAGGCGCGGCGACGCGAACGCATCTCCTACCGCGACGCTTTTATTATAGGTATCGCCCAGGCGTGCGCCGCCATGCCCGGACTCTCGCGCTCGGGCTCCACCATCGCCACGGGACTGCTCCTGGGCAACCGCAAGGAGGCCGTGGCGCGCTTCTCGTTCCTCATGGTGCTGGCCCCCATCATCGGACAGACGCTGCTCAACGTGCTCGATGCGGGCGGCCTGCCCGCCGCAGGCATCGGCGCGCTGCCCCTCGCCGCGGGTTTCGCCGCGTCGTTCGTCACCGGATGTCTGGCCTGCAAATTCATGCTCGGCATCGTGCGCCGGGGCCGCCTGATCTGGTTCGCCCTCTACTGCGCCGCAGCAGGCACGGCGGCCATCCTGAGCTACCTACTGTAACCCGCCCCGCAGGGGCCAAACCCTACCTCATGACAACTACTACCGACCGCGACCTGCGGGGACTCAACTTCGAAGAGGGCTACATCGCCGTCATCGACAAACCGCTGGAATGGACCTCGACCGACGTGGTCCGCAAGATCAAATTCGCGCTCCACGGCCTGGGCTACCGCAGAATCAAGGTGGGGCACGCCGGCACCCTCGACCCGCTGGCCACGGGCATCCTCGTGGTCTGCATCGGCCGCGCCACCAAGATGGTCGATGCGCTCCAGGCTGAAGAGAAGGAGTACGAGACCGACATCCGCCTGGGCGCCACCACGCCCAGCTTCGACCTCGAACACCCCATCGACCGCACCTACCCCACGGAGCACATCACGCGCGAGGCGGTGCTCGCGGCCCTCGACGCCCTCACGGGCGAACGGCTCCAGACGCCGCCGCTCTACTCGGCGAAGAAGATCGACGGCGTGCGCGCCTACGATATCGCCCGCGCGGGCGAGGAGGTCGCACTGCGCCAGGCGCTCATCAACATCTACGGCATGGAGCTGCTCGAATGCGAGCTGCCGCGCATCCGCGTGCGCGTGCGGTGCAGCAAGGGCACCTACATCCGCTCGCTGGCCCGCGAAATCGGCGAGGAGCTCCGCAGCGGCGCCCACCTCGAATCGCTCCGCCGCACGCGGAGCGGCGGCTTCACCCTCGCCACAGCGTGGCAGCTGGACGATTTTCTCGAAAAACTGCGTGCGTGCGAAACAAAATAGACGATTCCGCGTATTACCCTTAGTATACATATTACAACCCGAGCGGCGAACGCTCCGTTTTCGCATATGAAACTATCACAATACGGCTACGAATTCACTCCCGAGATGCTGGCCAAGCATCCGGCGGAAAACCGCGACGAATCGCGCCTGATGGTCATCGACCGCGCCAAGGGCACGATCGAACACCGCATCTTCAAGGACCTGCTCGACTATTTCGACGAAAAGGACCTCTTCGTGTTCAACGACACGAAGGTCTTCCCCGCACGTCTGTACGGCAACAAGGAGAAGACCGGCGCCGAGATCGAGATCTTCCTGCTGCGCGAGCTGAACCGCGAGCTGCGGCTGTGGGACGTGCTCGTGGACCCGGCCCGCAAGATCCGCATCGGCAACAAGCTCTACTTCGGCGACGACGACCTGCTCGTGGCCGAGGTGATCGACAACACCACCTCGCGCGGCCGCACGCTGCGCTTCCTCTTCGACGGCTCCTACGAGGAGTTCAAGGAGGCGCTCTTCAGGATGGGCGAGACGCCCCTGCCCCGCTGGGTGCGCGAGAAGGTCGAACCCGAGGACGCCGAGCGCTACCAGACCATCTTCGCACGGCACGAGGGCGCCGTGGCGGCCCCGACGGCCGGCATGCACTTCTCGAAGCACCTGATGAAGCGCATGGAGATCCGCGGCATCGACCGCGCTTTCGTCACGCTCCACGTGGGCCTGGGCAACTTCCGCACGGTGGATGTCGAGGACCTCTCGAAGCACAAGATGGACTCCGAGCAGTACATCGTCACGGACGAGGCCGCCGAGGCGGTCAATGCCGCGAAGCGCGAGGGCCGCAAGGTGGTGTCGATCGGCACGACGGTCATGCGCACGCTCGAAACGGTGGTCTCGACCCACGGCATGATCAAACCCATGGAGGGCTGGACGAACAAGTTCATCTTCTGCCCCTACGAATTCAGCGTGCCCAACGCGCTGGTCACCAACTTCCACCTGCCCTACTCCACGCAGCTGATGATGGTGGCCGCCTTCGGAGGCTACGAATGCGTCATGAACGCCTACAAGGCGGCCCGCGAGGAGGGTTACCGCTTCGGCACCTACGGCGACGCGATGCTGATTCTCTGAGGCCCCGGCGCCGCCCGCCCGCCGCGCCGACGGGAGCGCGGAGGCGGAGATGTTGGGTATTCCCGAAATTTTCACTATCTTTGCGATAATAAAACCATTCGACCCCCATGGCTGCAAACAAGATTCTGTATGTGTGTCAGGAGATCACTCCCTACCTGCCGGAAACGGAGTGCGCGGCGATGTGCCGCAGACTCTCGCAGGCGATGCAGGAACGCGGCAACGAAATCCGCACGTTCATGCCCCGCTACGGCTGCGTGAACGAACGGCGCCACCAGCTCCACGAGGTGATCCGGCTTTCGGGCATGAACCTCATCATCGACGACAACGACCACCAGCTCATCATCAAGGTCGCGTCGATCCCCTCAGCCCGCGTGCAGATCTACTTCATCGACAACGACGACTATTTCGCCCGCAAAGCGGTGCTCCGGGACGAGAAGGGCGACTTCTTCCCCGACAACGACGAACGGGCCATCTTCTTCGCCCGGGGCGTGCTCGAAACGGTCAAGAAGCTGCGCTGGACCCCCACCGTCGTACACTGCCACGGATGGTTCTCGGCCATCACGCCCATATACCTCAAGAAGGTCTTCGCCGACGACCCCATCTTCCGCAACGTGAAGGTGGTCGTGTCGCTCTACGGCGACGGCTTCCCCGGCGAGCTGGACGGCGGCCTCCGCGCCAAGATCGCCAACGAGGGCGTGAAGGACAAAAACCTGCAACTTCTCGACACACCGTCATACGAAAACTTCTGCCGTTTCGTTATGCAATACGCCGACGGCGTGATCCTGGCGTCGCAGGACGTCGATCCGAAGGTCGCGGAGCTGGCCCGCACGAGCGGCCGCCGCCTGCTGGAGTACGTGTCGCCCGAGGCCGCGGATTTTTTCGACCGATATAACCGATTCTACGATGAATTATAACAGCCTCCGCCGCGCCGCATGCGCACTGACCGTCGCGGTACTCGCCGCATGCGCCGCCCTCACGCCCGGCTGCACCCGCTCCGACGACACGCTCGGCGCGGAGTTCCTGCCCGACAACCAGGAGATGAAAGCCGGCACGGCACGGCTGGACAAGGCGGAGCGCTACCTCGAAACGCGCCTCTACCGCACCGACTCGATCAAATCGTCGGACCTCGGCCTGGGGTACTTCGGCGCGGCGCGCAACGACACCACGGGGCTCGTGGCCGCGGGGTTCATGACCCAGTTCGTCAATTACTACCGCATCACCGACGGATACTTCGGCTACCGGCCCATCTTCGACTCGGCCACGCTGCGCCTCTCCGTCAAGGAGTTCGGCCGCGACACGCTCACCGCACAGCAGTTCGAGGTGTACGAAATCACCGACGACAGCTACCTGAAGGAGGACTCGGTTTATTACATCGACTTCGATCCCACGCCCTACGTCGGCAAGAAGCCGCTGTTCACGTTCACCTTCCCGCCCGAGCACATGCCGGGCCCCAAGGCCTCGAAAGAGGTGCGGATGACCCCCACGGAGGAGGGCCGCGCGTTCGTGCGCCGGCTGATGATCTCCGACGGCACGTCGCTCATACAGCCCGGCGTGGGATACGACGTCTACCGTGACGACGCACGCTTCGTCGAGGTGTTCAAGGGCCTTTACATCAAGCCGGCCGACGCCGCAGCCACCGAAAACGGCAAAGGCTCGGTCTACGGCACGGAGCTCTCGGCATCGGGCTTCTCGATCTACGGACGCAACCGCGTGGAGGAGGATCCGACGCTCATCCGCGACACGGTGGGCATGGTCTACATGTTCTACGACAAGGACTTCAAAGCCGGCAACCGCTCGATCAACACGGTGCGCCACGACTATGCGGGATCGCAGATCGACCCCGCAGCGCTCGAAGGCGAGCGGCCGCTGAGCGCCAGCATCGTGGTCTCGGGCCTGGGCGGCGTGATCTCGGAGGTGACTTTCACGCAGGAGTTCTTCGACGCCGTGGAGCGTATCATCGCCGAGGCCAACGCCGAAGAGGGCCGCAGCTTCACCACGCTGGCATTCAACCGGGCCCTGATGTCGATCTACTTCACGGGCGGCGACTACGCGTGGGAGAAGATCGACGCGAACGAGGTCGCGCCCCTCATGACGGCCGCCATCGACCGTCTGGGCGCCTACACCGACTACGCGGCACTCGAACCCGTGCCCGACTACGACTTCTACTCGGAGAAATACTACGACCTCACGCTCAACTACGGAGGTTACATAAACCGCAGCCGCGCCTGCTACGTGCTCGACATCTCGGGCTACCTCCAGGGGCTGTGGAACCGATACCTCGCGGCGAAGGCCGAGGCCGGCGGAGACACGGTGGACCTCGCGAAGGTCGCCGACCGCTCGATCTACCTCGGGCCGGGGGCCTACGACCTCTACACCAACGCTTTCGCCAAGGTGCAGGGCATGCGGGACGAGGGCAATGCGGCACCGGTCGCCCTCGACCTGACCTACACACTGATGAAGTAACGAAAGATATTCGGACGTTTCCGCCGGGCCGGACGCCGCGCCGAACACGGTGCGGAGACCGCCGGGCGGAAGACGTCGGCCCAAAAAGCAAACTACATTCGTGCGGCGCCCCGGGCTGCGAACATCCGGGGTCACGCATTCGAGCAAGACAGCGAGCTATGCAGGAAAAAACACAGGAAAATCTGGTGATCGTCGAGTCGCCCGCCAAGGCGAAAACCATCGAGCGGTTTCTCGGAAAGGATTTCGTGGTCAAATCGAGTTTCGGCCACATCCGCGACCTCTCGAAAAAGGACCTCGGCATCCACATCGACGAGGGATTCGCTCCCGTCTACGAAATACCGTCCGACAAGAAGAAGGTCGTGGACGAGCTATCGCGCCTGGCGCAGAAGACGAAGACCGTATGGCTCGCATCCGATGAAGACCGCGAAGGAGAGGCCATCGCATGGCACCTGACCGAAGTGTTGGGTCTCCCGGTCGATCAGACGAAACGCATCGTCTTCCACGAAATCACCAAACGGGCCATCCTTGAGGCGATCGAGAAACCCCGCACGGTGGACATGAACCTCGTGAATGCCCAGCAGGCCCGTCGCATCCTCGACCGCCTCGTGGGCTTCGAGCTCTCGCCCGTGCTCTGGAAGAAGGTGCGGCCGTCGCTCTCGGCGGGCCGCGTGCAGAGCGTGGCCGTGCGGCTGCTCGTGGAGCGCGAACGCGAGATCATCGCTTTCCGCTCGACCCCCTATTTCCGCGTCGTGGCCCAGTTCCATGCCGCGGACGATCCCGACAGGACGCTCTTCCGCGCCGAGCTCTCGACGCGTTTCGACACGCGCGACGAGGCGCAGCGCTTCCTCGAAAGCTGCACGGACGCCGGCTTCGTAGTGGCCAAGGCCGAGGAGAAACCCGCCCGCCGCTACCCTGCGCCGCCTTTCACCACCTCCACGCTGCAACAGGAGGCCGGACGCAAACTCGGAATGTCCGTGTCGCAGACCATGTCGGTGGCGCAGCACCTCTACGAGCAGGGTCTGATCACCTACATGCGTACCGACTCGGTGAACCTCTCGCAGCAGGCGCTGGCCCAGTGCAAGGAGGAGATCACCAAGCTCTTCGGCGAACGCTATTCGTCGTGGCACAACTACAAGACCAAGACCAAGGGCGCGCAGGAGGCGCACGAGGCCATCCGTCCGTCGTACATCGACCGCCAGTCGATCGAGGGCACGTCGGCCGAGAAGCGTCTCTACGACCTGATCTGGAAGCGCACCGTGGCCTCGCAGATGGTGTGCGCCGAAATCGACCGCACGACGGTCACCATCGACATCACGACCTCGCCGCTGCAATTCACGGCCCAGGGCGAAGTGGTGCGCTTCGACGGTTTCCTGCGTCTCTACTCCGAGTCCACGGACGACGAGCAGACCGAGCAGAGCGGCGAGGGCCTGCTGCCGAAGATGGCGCCGGGCGACCCGCTGACCGCAGTGCAGATCACCGCCACCGAGCGCTTCACACAGGCCCCGGCCCGCTACAACGAAGCCTCGCTCGTCAAGCGACTTGAGGAGCTGGGCATCGGACGCCCCTCGACCTACGCCCCGACGATCACCACGATCATCAACCGCGGCTATGTGGTCAAGCAGAACAAGGAGGGCCAGAAGCGCAACTACACACAGCTGACCCTGGCCGGCGGACGCATCGACGAGAAGACCCTCACCGAGAACTGCGGCAAGGAGAAAAACCGCCTCCAGCCCACCGACATCGGCATGGTGGTGAACGACTACCTCGAAGCGCAGTTCCAGCCCATCATGGACTACAACTTCACGGCCAATGTCGAGAAGGAGTTCGACCGCATCGCCGAGGGCGAAATCACCTGGGACCGCATGATCGGCGCATTCTACGGCCCGTTCCACGACATGGTGCACAAGGCCATCGAGAAGCAGAACGACAAATCGTCGCAGTCGCGCATCCTGGGCACCGATCCCGAGACGGGCCGCACCGTGAAAGCACGCATCGGCCGCTACGGCCCGATGGTCGAAATCGAGGGCGCCGAGGGCGAGAAGGGACGCTTCGCCTCGCTCAAAAAGGGCCAGCTCATCGAGTCGATCACGCTCGACGAGGCGCTGGAGCTCTTCGCCCTGCCCCGATCGGTGGGCAAGCTCGACGGCGAGGACCTGATGGTCGGCATCGGCAAATACGGTCCCTACGTCCGCCACGGCAAGTCGTTCGCCTCGCTGGCCAAGGGCGACGACCCCTACACGATCTCCTATGATCGCGCCGTGGAGCTGCTCCGTGCGCACCAGGCCGCGGCCGCCGCAGCCCACACTCCGCTCAAGACCTTCGACGAGGACCCCGACATGCTGGTCAGAAACGGCCGCTACGGCGCCTACATCGCATACAAGGGCAAGAACTACCGCCTGCCGAAAGGCACGGTGCCCGAGGAGCTGACGCTCGAAGCATGCCGCAAGATCGTGGCCGCCTCGAAGAAATAACCCCCGGCCCAGACCGGTGCGGACCGGAAAAGACCGGAAAGCAGGGACAATCGGAAAGCCGGAAGACCGGAAAGCCGATACAGCCGGAACAGCCCGGCGGCCACGACACAGGGGCCGCATGCAGAACGAACTTAAACCAAAAAAAAACGATAAAATGAAAACGAACCTCATCATCGCCGCCCTCGCGCTGTGCTTCGCCGGCACGGCAGCGGCTCAGACGACCGACACCCCGGCCGGGGAAGGCGAAGGCTACGTCTTCACCGACACGAAAGTCGTGCCCATCACCCCCGTGAAGAACCAGCACCGCAGCGGCACCTGCTGGTGTTTCTCTACGATTTCGTTCCTTGAAGGCGAAATCCTGCGCACCGGCGCCGAGGCGCCCCACCTCTCGGAAATGTGGGTCGTGCGCAACGCCTACAAGGACAAGGCCCGCAAGTACGTGCGCATGCACGGCCACATCAACTGGGCCCAGGGCGGCGCGGCCTGCGATGTGACGGAGGGCATCAAGGCCCACGGCATCGTGCCGTTCGAGGTCTATCCCGGCCTGAACTACGGCACCGACAAACCCGACTTCCATGAGCTGGCCGAGGTGCTGAAAAGCTACCTCGACACCGTGATCGAAGTGGCCGACCGCACGTCGAAACCCCTCTCCACGGCCTGGGAGCGCGGCTTCGACGCCATCCTCGACGAGTACTTCGGCGTGATGCCCGAGACGTTCACCTACAACGGCAAGGAGTACACGCCCCAGTCGTTCGCCGCGTCGCTTCCCATCGACATCAACGACTACGTGAGCGTCGGCTCCTATACCCACCATCCGTTCCACACGCAGTTCATACTCGAAGTTCCCGACAACTGGATGTGGGGCACGGTCTACAACGTCACGCTCGACGAGATGATGGCCATCGTGGACAACGCCCTGGCCAACAACTACCCCATCGAGTGGGCCACCGACGTGAGCGAGAAGGGCTTCAGCCGCACCAAGGCGATCGGCATCGTGCCCGACGAGGACATCGACGGTCTGGACGGCTCCGAAGCCGAGAAGTGGGGTGACCTCACCGATGCCGAGAAGGAGGCCGCACTCTACAAGTTCGACCGCCCCGTGAAGGAGAAGATCATCACGCAGGAGATGCGCCAGACCGCTTTCGACAACTACGAGACCACCGACGACCACGGCATGGTGATCGTGGGCACGGCGCACGACCAGGCGGGCAACCCCTTCTTCAAGGTGCTCAATTCGTGGGACGTACTGCCGCCGTATGCCGGTTACTACTACTTCTCGCGTCCGTTCGTGGCCTACAAGACCACCTCGATCATCGTGAACAAGAACGCGATTCCGAAGGACATCCGCAACAAACTGCACCTCAAGTAGCCGCAGGCACGCCTGCACACCGCAAATCCCCGCAGCCGCAACGGCCGCGGGGATTTTTTTGTCTCCGCCGCCACGGTCCGCAACGCCGTCCGCCCCCGCTGTCGCGCAAGTCGCCGTTCGTGTCGCAAAACTCCGATCGCGCGGCCGTGCGGGTATTCGTTTTGCTGCAAGTGAAAATAATCGTACCTTTGCCCGGGACAATCCCACAGAATGGATCGCACGAAACGCATACTGCCGCTGCTCTGCTGCCTGCTCTGGGCCGCAGCGACGCGGGCGCAGCAGCCGGTCCTGCATGCGCGGGACAACCTCCACGCGACGGCCGGGACCATCGACCGGATCGGTCCGGCCGAAAGTTCCCCCGTGACCGCCGCCGACAGCACGCGGTGCGACGGTGCAGCGACGAGCCGGAACACGGCGGATACGACCGCCGCAGCGGTCAAACGCCCCGGGCTGATCCGCCGCATCATCGACTATTACAGCCGTTCGAACGTGGACCGCACTTTCGAGAAGCGGATCGACTGGAGCATCGCTCCGGGCCCGAGCTACGCGTCGGACACGGGGCTGGGCCTCGGCTTCCTCGTGGCGGGCCTCTACCGCCGCGACCGCACGGATACGGTCACGGCACCCTCCGACATTTCGATCTACGGCTACGTCACGACCAAGAAGTACATCACGCTGCGCTTCTCGGGCCAGAATATCTTCAACGGCAACAAACAGAAACTGAACTACTCGGGAGCTTTCGTACACTACCCGGGCGATTTTTACGGCGTCGGCTGGACCGACGGCGCCAACGGATACAAACAGGCGCTCACCACGACCATCGGCACCATGAACATCGACTACGGCATGTCCGTATGGCGGGAGCTCTTTCTGGGCGTGAGCGGCGGCATCGACTACTCGGGTGCGAAATACGCTTCGAGCGGCATGGCCGGGCGCCTCGACGCCATCGCGGACGAGGTGGCGGCCGGCGGCGCCGTGCCCGGCGGCACCCTGGGCCGGCTCTACGAACTGTGGACCGAGGGGCGCTACGACCCTGCCTTGCAGGACCCTTTCTCCAACTACATCGAATCGACGGGCGAGAAACCCGACGCGCTGAACACCCACATCGGAATCTTCGCGCAATACGACACGCGCGACGTCTCGTTCAATGCTTTCCGGGGTGTCTTCGTCAAGCTGGAGGCCAAATGGTACCCGCGCGTGCTGGGCAATACGGGCAGCGACTTCGGCCGCATCACCTGCACTTTCGACTGGTACCGCCGCCTGTGGCGGGGGGCCGTGCTGGCCTACGACCTCTACGGCGACTTCCTGCTCGGCACCCCCTCGTGGCACATGTTCGCCAAGCTGGGCGGCTCGGACCGCATGCGCGGCTACTACGAAGGGCGCTACCGCGACAAACGTCTCGTCGAGACGCAGCTCGAACTGCGCCAGCGCATCTACCGCCGCCACGGCATCGTGGCCTGGGGCGGTCTGGGCAACATCTGGGGCCGGAGCCCCTTCCGTTGGCGCAACACGCTCTACAACTTCGGCGCGGGGTATCGTTTCGAATTCAAAAAGCGGATGAACATCCGCTTCGACTACGGCTGGGGCCGCTTCGGCAACCGCAACCTGCCGTGGGACGACAAACGCTCCTCGGCTTTCTTCTTCACCATATCGGAGGCTTTCTGACGCCCCCGACCCATCGGCTTCACCCGTCACAGCCGCCACACCACCACGGCATCGCCGTCGAGCATCCGCACGTCGAGGCGCAGCGGCGCGCCCCCGCAGATCCGTCCCTCGATCCAGCCTTCGCCCGCAGCCGTGAGCCGCAGGTCGCGCAGCAGATCGAGCTCCCGGCGTCCGGCAAGCTTGTAGAGGGTCTCCTTGGCGCACCATGCCGCGGCCGGAAAGTGTGCGTCCGCTCCCCCCAGCCGCCGCTCCTCGACGGTGAGGTAGCGCGACACGAGGCGGTCGAAAGGGCGCAGCAGCGACTCGACATCCACGGCGCACGGCCGGTCGGAGAATGCGACCGCCACACGCCCCGCGCCGTGCGACACGCCGATGCAGGGCGCACCGTCGTCCGCGATCCGCGGAGCGCCCGCCGCATCGTATACGATGCGCACGTCGCCCGCCTCGCGCCGTACCAGGGCACGCCAGCCCAGATATTCGGCTCTGCGGCGCGGCGCGAACGACGCGGCCGCACGGCGCTCCTCGGGCGTCGTGCGCAGCAGCAGCTCCTCCTCGGCCGGCGGTGCGGCGATGACGAGGTGTCTATTCATTCACTACCACTCTGATTTTGTCGATGCGGTGTCCCTCGACCGCATCCACCGAGAAGCGGATGCCGTGCGCGGTAAAGGCATCGCCCTTGCGCGGGAAGTCACGCTTGAGTTCGAGCATCAGCCCCGCCAGCGTCTCGGCCTCGCCCCGCACGTCGGAGAAGGTCTCCTCGTCGAGTGCGAGCACCCGCTCGAAGTCGCCGATGTGGGTCTTGCCGTCGAAACGGTAGGTGCGGTCGTCGATGCGCGTGTAGAAGGATTCGTCGGCGTCGCTCTCGTCCGAGATTTCGCCCACGATCTCCTCGATGATGTCTTCGAGCGACACCAGGCCGAGCGTCGAGCCGTACTCATCGACCACGATGGCCATGTGGACCTTGTTGCTCTGGAAATCCTCCAGCAGGTCGTTGATCTTCTTGTTCTCCGGCACGAAGTAGGGCTTGCGGATCAGCTGCTGCCAGCCGAACTCGTTGCCGTGGTTGATGTAGGGCAGCAGGTCCTTCACGTAGAGCGTGCCCTTGATGTTGTCGATGTCGTCGTCGTAGACCGGAATGCGCGAGAAGCCCGAACCGATGATCGTGCGTTTCACAGTCTCGTAGTCGGCCGTGAGCTCCACGGCCGTGATGTCCACGCGGGGCTTCATGATCTCCACGGCCTCCGTATTGACGAAATTGACGATGCCCGTGAGCATTTCGTGCTCCTCATCCGAGGCGCCCTGCGTCATGTCCACGGCATCGGCCAGGTCGTCGAGCGATATTTCGCTCCGGTGCGCCGCCTTCTCGCTGATGCGGCTGCTGGCGTTCACCAGCACATACGACAGCGGATAGACCAGGAGCCGCAGGAGCTGCACGGGGCGCGACACGAAGCATGCGAAGCGCACCGGCGCCGTCTGCGCCAGCACCTTGGGCAGGATCTCGCCGAAGAGCAGCAGCAGAAAGGTGACGAGCACCGTCTTGAAGAGGAACTCAAACCGCATGAAAGTGAACACCGAATCGATGATGCCCGACGTGAGGATAACGATCGAGATATTGACCAGGTTATTGACCACGAGGATCGTCGCCAGCAGGAAATCGACGTCCTTGAGCAGGGCGAGCACCGCCTCGCCCGCGGCGCTCCGCCGCTCGCGCAAGCGCTGCACGTCGGCATGCGACAGCGAAAAAAAGGCGGTCTCGGCACCCGACACGAGCGCCGAAACCGACAAAAGACAGAGCGTGAGCACGCACATCAGCACGATATGCGGCGTCACGCCGTTGAATACTATCCAGGGAACCGAACTTTCCAAATCGAAAAAAATTTACGCGATCACGTTTTTCCGCTTTCCGCCCCGCCCGTTCCGGGCTTCGGGCTTCGGGCTTCGGGCGCAAGCATTTCCTCTTCGTGCGGATCCGGGCTTCGGGGCCATGCCCCGGCGCGGCACCTGCGGAAAGGCCGGCGGGGCGCGCCGCACACCCGGAGGCAGCACAACGCCCGAACTTCCCGGGCCGCGGCAAGGGCCGCACGCACACCCCGGCACCGCACCCCCGCCCGACGGTCTTGCTCAGTCGAAGAGCGAGGCGTTGCGTCCCTCGTCCTCGGCAGTCTGGGCGCCGTCGCGCAGCAGCTCCTTGCGGCCTGCGGGCGACTCGGCGACCATCTTCGCATTGCGCGCCTTGTAGGCCGGCACGGCGAGCAGCTGGGCGATGTTGGCATAGCGCGTCGATTTGCCGCCCAGCACCACCTGCTCGGCGATGCGCGACGCACCGCGGGCCAGCGGCGACGCCGGCTTGACCGGTTCGAGCACGGGTGCCGCACTCCCCTCGCGCGCGGGCTCCGCGGCTTTCGCCCCGGGCGCCACCATGCGCTTCATGCCCGAGGCATGCATCGCGGTCTCGCCCTCGAAACCCGTGGCCACCACCACCAGCTCGATGGCGCGGCCCAGCTGCGGCTTCACGCTCGTACCCCATATGATGTTGGCGTCATGCACCACGCCGTCGGCGTCCTTCACGCTGGCATGCGCCTGGATGTACTCCAGAATGGTCATGACCTCCTCGTACATCAGTTCGTCGTCGTTGGCCACCGAGATGTTGAGCAGGATGTTCTTCGCACCCGAAATGAGGTTGTGGTCCAGCAGCGGCGAGTGGAGCGACGATTCGGCCGCAGCCAGCGCGCGGTCCTCGCCCTCGGCCGTCGCCACGCCCATGTGGGCGCGGCCGCTGTCGTGCATGACCTTCGCCACATCGGCGAAATCGACGTTCACCAGGTCGCTCTCGACCGTGATGAGCTCGGCGATGCCCTTGGCCGCGGCGGCCAGGATGTCGTCGGCCTTGCCGAAAGCCTGCTTGAGGGCCAGGCGGCCATACATTTCGAGGATGTTCTCGTTGTTGATGACCAGCAGCGAATCGACATTCTGCCGCAGCTCCTCAATGCCGCGGAACGCCTGCTCGTAGCGGATGCGTCCCTCGACGGCGAGGGGCGAGGTGACGATGGCCACCGTCAGCAGCCCCATTTCGCGGGCCAGCTTCGCGATCACGGGCGAGGCGCCCGTACCCGTGCCGCCGCCCATACCGGCCGTAATGAAGATCATGCGCGTGCCCGACGCTTCGAGCCGCTGGCGGATCTCGGGCAGCGACTCCACGGCGGCCTTGCGGCCGTTCTCGGGGTCGTTGCCCGCCCCGAGGCCCTCCGCCCCGAGGCGCACCTTGGTCACCACGGGACTCTTGTCCAGCGCCTGCTGGTCCGTGTTGCAGACCATGAAGTCCACGCCCCGGATACCCAGGTTCCACATATGGTTCACGGCATTTCCGCCCGCACCGCCGATACCCGCGACCATGATGATCGAGCTACCGGTACGCTCCGCAGACAGTTCCGACATCAAATCCTCCGTCATATCTATTTCCTGTTCTCTTCTTTTTTTCGGCTAACATACTCCGGGCCGGTCCTCCGGCCCCTATCTCCTTGCGACGTCGTCGCGCCCTCCGCAGGGTCGCACCGGGCTCCGCCGGCCGCATCAGATCTCTTCGTCCTCCGCGGCGTTGAATCCGTCGTTGATCTTCTCGATGGCCCGCTTGAATATGCGGCCCCAGTCGCGCTTGCTGTGCGTCGTCTCCGCCGCCGCATCCTCCTCGCGGGAGGTCTCGTGCTCGCGGCGCACAGGCTCCGCCGCCACCTCGGGCCGCACGGCTGCGGGCTCCTCCGCAGGCTGCGGCGCGCGCACCTCTCCGGGTTGCGGATCGTTGCGGCGGGGTTCCGGCCGGGACGCCTCCGCCTCGGGGTGCCGGGGCGGCACGTGGCGGAACTCCGGACGTGCGGGCTCCGCCTGCGCGGCGGCCGCGGGGGCTGCCGGAGCTGCCGGACGCCGGGCCGGCTCGTCGGCGGGCGCCGCAGGCATCGAGGGCTTCTCGGCGACCACGCAGGGCGCCAGCTGCGCCCCCTTCATCAGCAGTCCCGTCACCGTGGCGGCGGCCGGCGTCGAGGCGCGCAGCAGCGCCTCCTCCGTCAGTCCCGTTTCGGGCGTGGCCAGACGCACGTCGAGCCCCGTCACCTCGCGGAAAAGCACCTCCACGTCCTTCAGACGCGAGCCGCCGCCCGTGAGCACGATGCCGCACGTCAGCTTCGTCGCGTAGCCCGAATCGCGGATCTCCTCCAGCACGAACTCGGCGATGTCGGTCATGCGGGCCTCGATCACCGTGGCCAGGTTGCGCAGCAATATGTCCTTCGCGTCCTTAGCCGTGCGGCCGCTGACGCGGATGAGCTTGTTTTCGGGTGCGAGACGCGCCACGGCCGAGCCGTAGCGGCACTTGAGGTTCTCTACATACTTCTCGGGCACGCTCAGCGAGCGGATGTCGTTGTTGATCGCCGAGGCACCCATCGGGATCGTGGCCACGTAGCGCAGCACGTTGCGGTAGTAGACCGCCACATCGGTGGTCTCGGCCCCCAGATCGACCAGCGCCACGCCCTCCTCGCGCTCGTCGGGCAGCAGCACCGCGTCCGACGTGGCGATCGCATCGGGAAAGGCGGCCATCATGCGGATGCCGAGGCGCCGCAGCGCCATGTCGAGCCGCTGCATGGGCACCTGCTGGCAGAGGATGAAATTGAACGTCGAGGAGAGCTTTTTGCCGAACGACCCGACGGGGTTCTTCACCTCCTGGCAGTCATCGACCACGTAGTTCTGGGGCACGCGCTCCATGATCGTCTCGTCGTCGGGCGCCTGCACGTTGCGCATGCGGTCGAACAGCGCCTCCACGTCGCGGCGGCAGACTCCGTTCTGCGGATCGTAGACGTACACGTGGTCCGTATGCCGCGCACACCGCACGAACTCGCCCGATATGCCCGCATAGGCCTCCGTGATGCGGATGCCCAGCTCGTCCTCCACCTCGGTCACGGCCTCCTTGACGGCGCGGCTCACCAGCTCGATGTTCTCGATGCGGCCCGCACGCATCCCCTCGACCGGACGCTCGGACAGCGCCGCGATGTCGAGCAGCCCCGCCTCGTCGTACCCGCCGACGGCCACGGCCGCTTTCGACGAGCCGAGGTCTATGGCTACTGCATAACTCTTCTTTTCCACTCCTCTTATCTCATTTTATCACTTGCACACCACCTGGCCCGCGAACCGCACGTCGATGGTGCGGTAACGGTCCCAGCCTATGTTGTCGAGTCCGCTGCGGTAGAAACGCAACAGTTTGTCGAACTTGCGTTCGACCTCCTCCACACGCCCGAACAGCACGATGCAGTCGCTGCTCCGCGGCACGAGGGCCACCTCCGGAGCGCCGCTCGCCGACGTCGTGACGACGATCTGCACCACCTCCGAACGCCAGAAGTCATCCTCCTCGACGAACTCTACAAAGGTAAGGAGTTTGCAGAAATCTTCGTAGGATTTTTCCAACTTTTTTTGCTGCGCGCGCTCCGCTTCCTGACGCTGTTCGATGCGGGCGATGCCCTCCTCGATCCGGCGCTGTTCGTAGCGGTAGCGGCGGCGCAAAGCGGCCTTATGCTCGCGCAGCTCGCGCACACGGCGCGCGAAAGCCTCCTCCTTCTCGAACCACCCCTTCTTGATGCGCATGCGGCGCAGGGCCCGGATGTTCTCGTCGTTCTCGCGCTCGCGCCGGTAGAAGGGGTACTTCTCCTTCTCGATTTCTGCGATCCGTTCGTCGATGCGGTGCTTCTCGGCGTCGATACGTGCACGTACCGTGCCCGCATACGCCGCGGGGAACGGAGGACGGTACGAACCCGTGACCACCGGCACGTAGAGCGACGAGGAGGGGGGCGCCGGAAAGACGTATCCCCCGGCCGTCACGTAGGAGTTCATGCCGTCGGTCAGCAGGCGCAGCAGCGGCCGCCGCTGGCTGATGTCGATGTGCAGCCGACCGTCGTAGGCCACGTAGGCGTTCACCTCGTCCACGAAGCCGTTGCGCGCCACCAGGGCCTCGATGCCTGCCAGATCGACCCCGCACGCCGACTCGCCCACCGTGCGGATGCCGCCCCGCCGCAGCCACTCGCGCACGCGGGCCGACGAGACCAGGTGTCCGTGCGCCGAGCTGTCCACGACGTCGATCCTCAGCCCGCTGACCTTCAGGTCCCTGCGATAGGCGCGCGCCGACGAGGCCGCCCCAGCGATGTAGGCGGCCACGGCGATCCACAGCACGATCGCGAGCGCGTATTTAAGCACTCGTTCCAGCTTTCTCCTTCAGTTTTTCGGCGATCGCCGCGCAGCAGGCGTCGATGTTGCCCGCACCGAAGCTGATCACCACGTCCGTATTCATCGCCGCCACGGTCTCGGCCAGCGCCTCGCGCTCCACGATGCGCCAGGGCACCGTGAGGCGGCGGGCGATCATCTGCGAGTCCACGCCCGGAATCGGCTCCTCGCGGGCCGGGTAGATCGGGAGCAGCACCGCCTCGTCGGCCAGCGACAGCGCCTCGGCGAAGCCGTCGCACAGATCGCGCGTCCGCGTGTAGAGGTGGGGCTGGAAGAGCGCCGTGATGCGGCGGCCGGGGAACATCTCCCGCACGGAAGCGAGCGTGGCCGCCAGCTCGCGCGGATGATGGGCGTAGTCGTCCATGTAGACCTGGCGCGGCGTGTTGATGTAGCATTCGAAACGGCGCTTCACCCCCTCGAACGAAGCCAGCGCGGCGCGCAGCCGCTCCCCGTCGGGCCGTTCGCCCCGTGCGCGGGCCGCGCACCACAGCGCGGCCACGGCCGCCACCGAGTTCTCGACATTGACCCATCCGGGCACGCCGAGCGTACAGTCGCGGTACACGCCGTCGGGCACCACGATGTCGTAGCGGTAACGGCCGCCGTCGAGCAGGCGCACGTTCGCGGCGTGGAAATCGGCCGGGGCGTCGCACGCGTAGCCGTAGACCGTGATCGCGGGGTTATCGACCCGGAGGTCGGTGCCCCGCTTGAGCACAAGGTACCCGCCCGGCCGGATCTGGCGGATGAACTGCGCGAAAGCCTCCTTCATCGCCTCGTGCGTGCCGTAGATGTCGAGGTGGTCCGGATCGGCCGAGGTGATGACCGCCGTGTCGGGATCGAGGCGCAGGAACGAGCGGTCGAACTCGTCGGCCTCGACCGTCAGCCGGTCGCCGGAGCCCAGCACCAGGTTGCTGCCGAAGTTCTTCGACAGGCCGCCCAGGAAGGCGCTGCCGCCGCCAGTCGTTCCGCGGTCGAGCCACGCCAGCAGCGTGGAGGTCGTGGTCTTGCCGTGCGTGCCGGCCACCGCCTGCACGTATTTGCCCGCCGAGAGCAGGCCCAGCATCTGCGAACGCTTCACCACCTCGAACCCCTCGCGACGAAACCACGCCAGCCCGGCGTGGTCGTCGGGCACGGCGGGCGTGTAGACCACGACCGTGGTCCGCCGGTCGCGGAACGGCGCGGGGATGCACTCCGCAGCCTCGTCGTAACAAACCGCGGCCCCTTCGGCCGCCAACGCATCGGTCAGCGCGGTGCGCGTGCGGTCGTAGCCCGCCACGCGCTTGCCCTCGTGGAGGAAATAGCGCGCCAGGGCGCTCATGCCGATACCCCCGATACCCAGAAAATATACGTTTTCGAACTCCATATTTCCAATTTCTATCCGATCAGTCCGATGATTTCATCCGCTATGGCATCCGCCGCCGCAGGCTGCGCCAGCCGCGCGATCGCCTCGCCCAGCGCCCCGAGCGCCGCGGGGTCGGAGAGCGCCTCCACGGCCCGGTCCATGCAGCGGCCCACGGCCTCGGCGTCGCGCACCATGAGGGCCGCACCCTTATCGACGAGGGCCATGGCGTTGTGCGTCTGGTGGTCTTCGGCCACGTTGGGCGACGGCACGAAGATCACCGGACGCCCCACCAGACAGAGCTCCGACACGGTGCAGGCGCCGCTGCGCGAAATCACGATGTCGGCCGCGGCATAGGCGTAGTCCATGCGGTCGATGAAAGCCCCCTGCCATATGTTGCGCGTGGGGTGCGCCTCCAGGAAGCCGCGCATCTCGCACTCGTAGTAGCGCCCCGTCTGCCAGATCACCTGCACGGGCGCCTCGCCCCCCTGGCGCACGATCCACTCCTTCATCATCTCGTTGAGCGTGCGCGTGCCGAGCGAGCCGCCCACCACGAGCACCACGGGCAGACGGTCCGTGAATCCGTAGTAGCTCAGCGCCTCGGCGCGGGCGGTGCCGCCCGTCGAGAAGCTCCCGCGCAGCGGGTTGCCCGTGCGCACGATCTTCGCGGCCGGGAAGAAGCGCTCCATGCCGTCGTAGGCCACGCAGATGCGGCGCGCACCCCGCGCCAGCAGCTTGTTCGTGAGGCCCGCATAGGAGTTCTGCTCCTGGATGAGCGTCGGCACGCCCATGCGCTGCGCGGCCCACAGCACCGGGGCGCTCGCATAGCCTCCGAAGCCCGCGACCGCATCGGCCCCGAAGTCACGGATCGCACGCCGCGCACGGCGGATGCTGCGCCACGCCTTGATGGGCACGGCCAGGTTCTTCGGGTCGAGCCGCCGCTGCAAGCCCGCGATCGGCAGCCCCACGATCCGGTAGCCCAGCGCCGGAATCTTCTCCATCTCCATGCGGCCCTCGGCCCCCACGAAGAGGATCTCCACGCCGTCGCCCAGCTTGCGCACGAGCGCTTCGGCCACGGCCACGGCCGGGTAGATGTGTCCGCCCGTGCCGCCGCCCGAAAGTATGATTCTCTTTTTCTCCATTATCTCGTTTTCCGTAAATTACGAATCGCATCCGCAAGCCCGTCCGCCGGGCCGCGGAAAAGTGCGGTGCCGGCCGCCGCGACCGGCGGACAGCCGCGCCGCACATCGTCCCTCCGCACCCCGGCGGCAAGGACGGCCCTGCTACGCTCCCCAGCTCTCGCGGTCGAGCGAGCGGTAGTTGATCGCCTCGGCCACATGCGCCGCCGCGATGCGCTCGGCACCCGCCAGGTCGGCGATCGTGCGCGCCACCTTCACGATGCGGTCGTAGGCCCGGGCCGAGAGCCCGAGGCGCTCCATCGCCCGTTCGAGCAGCGTCGCGGCCGCGGCATCGAGCGGGCAGTGGGTGCGCAGCATCCGGGCGTTCATCATGGCGTTGGTGTGCACCCCCTCCGCATCGCGGAAGCGGGCCGCCTGCACCGCACGCGCACGCACCACCCGTTCGCGGATCGCCGCACTCGGCTCGCCGGCCGGCGCCGCCTTCAGCTCGGCCGGCGACACGGGCGTAACCTCTATCTGGAGGTCGATGCGGTCGAGCAGCGGGCCCGAAATGCGGCCCATGTAGCGGTACACCGCGCTCCGCGAGCAGGTGCACTCCCGGGTCGGATGGTTGTAGTAGCCGCACGGACAGGGATTCATGGCCGCCACGAGCGTGAAGTTGGCCGGATACTCCACGCTGTACCGTGCGCGCGAGACCACGATCTTCTTCTCTTCGAGCGGCTGGCGCAGCACCTCCAGCACGCTGCGCCCGAATTCGGGCAGCTCGTCGAGAAAGAGGATGCCGTTGTGGGCCAGCGACACCTCGCCCGGCTGGGGCGTCTGTCCGCCGCCGATGAGCGCCACCTGCGACGCCAGGTGGTGCGGCGCCCGGAACGGACGCTCGGCGATCAGGCCGCACTGCGCCCCGAGCTTTCCCGCCACGGAGTGTATCTTGGTCGTTTCGAGCGCCTCGTCCGGCGCAAGCGGCGGCAGGATCGTCGGCAGCCGCCGCGCGAGCATCGTCTTGCCCGAGCCGGGAGCGCCGATCATCAGCACGTTGTGTCCGCCCGCGGCGGCGATTTCGAGCGCCCGCTTCACGTGGGCCTGGCCCTTCACGTCGGCGAAATCCTCGGCATAGCGCCCGCGGGGCGACGCCTCGCGGGGCTCCGGCGCTGCCGCCGGGGCGAGCACCCGCTCGCCGTTGAGGTGCTCCATCACCTCGCGCAGCGTCCGCACGCCGATCACCTCCACGCCGCTGACCACCGCCGCCTCGGGCGCATTGTCGGCCGGCACCAGCACGCGGCGCATGCCCTCGCGCCGTGCGCAGACCGCCAGGGGCAGCACGCCGCGCACGGAGCGCACCGTGCCGTCGAGCGACAGCTCGCCCGCCAGCATCGTACCCTCCAGCGCCCCGGCCGCGATGCGCTCCTGCGCCGCGAGGATCCCCACGGCGATCGGCAGATCGAACGCGGCGCCCTCCTTGCGCAGCCCCGCGGGGGCCAGATTGACCACGATCTTGCGGCCCGACATCCGCTCGCCCGTATTCTCGAACGCCGAGCGGATGCGCTGCTCGCTCTCCTTCACGGCGCTGTCGGGCAGCCCCACGAGGTAGAGGCCCAGCCCCCCGCCCGTGATATTGACCTCGACGGCCACGGGCACGGCGTCGATTCCCACGAGGGCTCCCGTATATGCTTTGACGAACATCGGCCCAGCGCTTTAGAATGGCGCCTCGTCGCCGAGCGAGGGAGGCGTAAGATCGAATTCCGCACCGCCCGCCGCAGCCCCCAGCGCGCCGCCGAGACCGGCGTTCGACTCGCTGGCGAAATCCTCGTACTGCTGCTGCCCGGTGGCTCCCGAAGCCGGCGGCAGCAGCGTGTCGTCCATGTCGGCGAAACGGGCCTGGTCCTTCAGGAAGCGCAGGTTCACGTCGCACACGGCGCCGTTGCGGTGCTTGGCGATGATGATTTCGGCCATGCCCGCCGTGGGCATGCCGTTCTCATCCTGGTTGATGCCGTAATACTCGGGGCGGTGGATGAAGGCAACGATGTCGGCATCCTGCTCGATGGCGCCCGACTCGCGGAGGTCCGAAAGCTGGGGGCGCTTCGAGCCGCCGCGCATCTCCGTGGCGCGGCTGAGCTGCGACAGCGCGATCACCGGCACGTTCAGCTCCTTGGCGATGGCCTTGAGCGTACGCGAAATGAAAGCCACCTCCTGCTCGCGGTTGCCTTTCGAATCCTGGTTGCCGGTCATGAGCTGGAGGTAGTCGATGATGATGATCTTGATGTCGTTGTGTATCTTCAGCCGGCGCGCCTTCGAGCGGAACTCGAAGACCGAGAGCGCCGGCGTGTCGTCGATGAACAGGGGTGCGGAGCCCAGCGGCTTGGTGGCCGACTCAAGGTGGCGCCACTGCTCGGGCGTGAGGCGTCCGCTCTTCACGTCGTTGCCGTTAAGGCCCGTCTCGGCCACGATCAGACGCATCATGAGCTGCACCGAGGACATTTCGAGCGAGAAGAACGCCACGCCGGCCTCGTGGTCCACAGCCATGTTGCGGGCCATGGTGAGCACGAAGGCCGTCTTGCCCATCGACGGACGCGCCGCCACGATGATGAGGTCCGAGAGCTGCCAGCCCAGCGTCACACGGTCGATGGCCGTAAAGCCCGACGGCACGCCGTTGAAGGCGCTCGTATTCTTCGAGGCCTCCTCGATCTGGGCCAGGGCGCGGGCCAGGATGTCCTTCGACGACTGCACCGAGCGCTTCACGTGGCCCTCGGCCACCTTGAAGATCTCGCCCTCGGCATAGCCGATCAGAGCCGTCACGTCGGTCGATTCGTCGTAGGAGCGGCGCTGGATCTCGGTGGCCGAGCGGATGAGCTCGCGCTGCACGTACTTCTGGGCGATGATCTTGGCGTGAAACTCCACGTTCGCGGCCGATCCCACCTTCTGCGTAAGCTGGGCAAGGTAGGCGGCGCCGCCCACCTTCTTCAGCTCCTTCTTCACCTTGAGGCGCTCGGTCACGGTGAACAGATCGACCGGCTTGAGCTCGGTCGAGAGCTCCTCGATGGCCTTGTATATCAGCCGGTGCTCCTCGGTGTAGAACGCATCGGGCGTCACGAACTCCTGCACCGCGATGATGCTGTCCTTTTCGAGCATCAGGGCGCCCAGCACCGCCTCCTCCAGCTCGACGGCCTGGGGAGGCACATTGACCGGAGCGTCGGTGAGCGCCGCGAATGCCTCGCGGTTGCGTGCGGAGGGAGTGAAATCTTTAGCCATCGTCAGGATATTTTCAGCCTTCAAAAGTAGCAATTCGCACCGAGAATTCAAAACGCCGCGCCGAAGTTTCGCGCCCCGCATACCGCCGCCCCCTGCGCCACAGGCTGCGACGCCTCTCAAGCCGCGGTCCGCACCCGGCCGTCGCGTCGCGTCGCCCCGTTTCCCGCACCGCCCGGCGTCTACCGGTCGATCCCGAGGCCGCGGTGCGAAGCGGCCAGCACGGCGATGCTGATGCGGCAGTCGGGCACCGCACGCAGGATGGCCTCGGCGCACGAGACAATCGTGGCGCCCGTGGTGAACACGTCGTCCACGAGCAGTATGTGGCGGCCCGCGAGGCGCTCGGGACGGCGCACGCCGAACAGGCCGCGCACATTCTCCCAGCGGGCGTCGCTCCGTGTGCGGGCCTGCGAGGGGTTGTTGCGCAGGCGCACGACGCTGCGGCGGTCCACGTCGATGCCCAGCTCGGCGGCGATGCCTTCGGCGAGGTACTCCGACTGGTTGTATCCGCGCACGAGGCGTTTGCGCCAGTGCAGCGGCACGGGCACCACCACCTCCGCATCGGCATAGAGTCCGCCGTCGGCCAGGCAGCCTCCGTACCAGCGGCCCATGTCGCGTGCGAGGCGCCATGCCCCGCGGTATTTGAAGCGGTGGATCAGGTCGCGCCAGCCGCTGCCCTCCATGAACCAGAAGAATGCCGAGGCGTGCACCACCGGCACGAGGCCCCAGAGGCGGCGCGTCATCGGGTTGTCGAACTCCTCCCAGAAGCGTGTGAGGGGGATCTCGCCGCGGCAGCGCGTGCACACCGCGACGGCGCCTTCGCCCATCGTCCGACGACAGACGGGGCACAGGGGCGGAAAGAGCAGCGCCCCGAACCCGGAGAAAAGCCTACTGAGGATCGACATTGACGACGACGACGACCGATTTGTACTCCGGAATCTCCCGGAACCGCTCCAGCTCCCCGCCGAGCAGCTCCCGGGCACGGGCGAACGACTTCCCGCTCTCGATCTTGAGCAGCAGGCCCGCGAGCCACTCGCCGCGCACGCGATCGACAGGCGGAGCCATGGGGCCCAGCACCCTCCGGCCGAAGCGCTCGCGCAGCCGTGCGGCCAGCTCCTGCGCGGCTGCGCGCACCCGCTGCGGGTCGCGGTGGCGCAGCGTGAGGGCCACGAGCCGCGCATAGGGAGGGTAGAAGAACGACTCGCGGTCGGCGAGCTGCTGGCGGGCCATCGAGGCATAGTCGCCCGCAGCGACCTGCCGGAGCACGGGATGCTCCGGGTCGGAGGTCTGGATCACCACCTCGCCGGGCACCGCACGGCGCCCCGCGCGCCCCGCGACCTGCGTCATGAGCTGAAAGGCCCGTTCGGCGGCGCGGAAATCGGGATTGTTGAGCAGATTATCGGCGTTGAGGATGCCGACCAGCTCCACGCCGCCGAAGTCGAATCCCTTGGTAATCATCTGCGTGCCCACCATGATGTCGTACTCGCGGCGTGCGAAGTCCGACACCACGGCATCCAGCGCCCGCTCCGAGGTCAGCGCATCGCGGTCGAGGCGCACCACGCGCGCCGCGGGAAAGAGCCGCGCGATCTCCTCCTCGACCTTCTCCGTGCCGAAACCCATCGGCTCGGGCGCCGCGGCGTCGCACGCCGGGCAGCGGGGCGGCACGGGCTCCGTGTGGCCGCAGTAGTGGCACATGAGGCGTCCGCCCTGCTTGTGAAGCGTGAGGGTCACGTTGCAGTCGGGGCAGCGGGCCGTCCAGCCGCAGGAGCGGCATTCGACATAGGGCGCGAAGCCGCGGCGGTTCTGGAAGAGCATCGCCTGGCCGCCCCGTTCGAGCACGCCGCCCAGGGCGTCGAGCAGCTGTTTGTTGAAGTGCGCGCGCCGCTCGCCCCGCTTCACGGCGCGCAGCGTGTCGGAGATCGCCACGTGCGGAGGCCGGGCGTCGCCGTAGCGCTCGTCGAGCACCGCACGGCCGTACTTGCCCCGCACGGCGTTGAGCCACGTTTCGAGCGAGGGGGTGGCGCTGCCCAGCACCGCCCGAGCGCCGCAGATGCGGGCCAGCACCACGGCGCAGTCGCGGGCGTGGTAGCGGGGCGCGGGGTCGGACTGTTTGTACCCCGCATCGTGCTCCTCATCGACCACGATGAGCCCCAGGTTTCCGAGCGGCAGGAAGAGCGCCGAACGGGCGCCGATGACCAGCTCGCCGCCCGCCGCGCCGCTCAGACGCAGCGCGGCCTCGGTGCGGCGGCGGGCCGTGAGTTTCGAGTGGTAGGCCGTGACGCGGCTGCCGAAGATGCGCTCCATGCGCTCCACGAGCTGCGACGTGAGCGCGATTTCGGGCACGAGCATCAGCACGTCGCGGCCGGCGGCCAGCGTCTCGGCGATCAGGTGGATGTAGATTTCGGTCTTGCCCGAACCGGTGACTCCGTGCAGGAGCACCGTGCCGCAGCCCGCGGCGAACTGCGCACGCATCGACTCCAGGGCCTGCCGCTGGTGCGGCGAGGGCTCGGGCAGCAGGAAGCGCGCATCGTCCGGACGCCCGGACGCCCGCGGCCGCTCAGCAAGCACGATGCACCCTTTCGATTCGAGGCTCCGCAGCACCGGACGCGGCGCTTCGAGCAGCCGCGCCGGCACCTCGCCGCAGAGCGAATCGCCGGCCGCATCGGCGATCGCGAGCAGCGCCGCATACTGCTTCGGCGCACGGCGTGCGAGCCGCTCGAAGAGTTCGTGCAGACGCGAAGCGTCGCGAAGCCCGGGTGCAAGCGCCGCGAAGCACTCGGTGCGCGGCCGGAAGGCCTCGCGCGCGAACTCCTCCTCCGAGCGGCCGCTCGGCTTGAGCAGCGAGGGCAGCGCCATGCGCATCACCTCGCCCAGGGTGCACATATAATAATCGGCGATCCACTCCCACAGCGCACGTCTGTGCGCATCGACGAGCGGAGCGCCGTAAAGGCTTCCGGCCACGGTCTTCACCGTGCGGGCCTCGGGCCGGCGATCGTGGATGCGCCAGACGATTCCCGTGTATATCCTGCCCTTGCCGAAAGGCACCGCCACCGCTTCGCCCTCGGTCAGCACCGCGTCCTCCGCCACCGCGAAGGTGTAGGGAGGCTGGGCCAGCGGAAGTACGATGTCGGCATAGCGCATGGGCGTAGAAAAAACGCGGGGAACCCGCCTGCCGCAAGCTCCCCGCCGGTCGAAATTATTTCTTGTCCTGTTTCTGCATTCCGTTGAGCATGCCGCCGTCGATCATTCCGAAGCCCTGACCGTAAACCCCCGTGGCGGAGGTCACCGACACGAACGCCCCCGGATCGACGTTCTTCACGATCTTCAGCACGTCCTGCGTTTCGCGTTTGCGGCAGATGACCATCACCACCTGCGACGGCTCCTTGGTATACCAGCCCATGCCGTTGAGCAGCGTCACGCCGCGGTGCGCCTGCTGGGTGATCTCCTCGGCGATGCGCTCGTGGAAACGGGGGCTGATGATGAGCAGCTGGTTCGACTGCTGGTTGCCCGAGAGCAGCGCATCGGTGGTCACGCTGAAGACGATCGTGAGCAGGAAACCGTAGATTACCGTCTCGGGGCCGTTGCCCACGAGCAGCGACGCGAGGATGACCGTGGCGTCGTGCACGATCACCACGCGGCCGTAGTTGATCGGATGGTATTTGTTGATGATCAGGGCCAGAATGTCCACACCACCCGTCGAGCCGCCCTGCATGAAGCAGATGTAGATGCCGACGCCCGAGAGCAGACCGCCCATGATGACCAGCAGGATGGGTTCGAGGTTGCCGAAGATGCTGATGGCGTCGGGCGCGATCAGACCGCGCACGGTGAGCCACTCCTTGATCGCGGGCAGCTCCGCCTGGAAGAAGTTCAGCGAGATGGAGAGCATCACCACGCAGAAGATGGTCTTCAGACCGAACTTCCAGCCGATGACGAATCCGGCGGCGAGCAGCAGGATGCCGTTCACGGCGAACGCCATCGTACCCACCGGAATATCGAAGCCCGTGAGGTTGCGGATCAGCGCGCAGAGCACCAGCGAGAGACCCGTGGCGCCGCCGCCCGTGCCGTTCGCCGGAATGACGCAGGCGATCCATGCGAACGTGTAAAAAAGAATACCGATCGTCATCAACGAATACTCCTTGATGGCGGAAAATACACTCTTCATATTGCAAGTTTGGTTTTAACGCGGCAAAGGTATGAAAAAAGAATATATCCGCACAACCGGAACGTCTTTTTTCTTCGGACCCGGCTCCGCGCGGCCGCACCTACTCCCGGGCGCGGGAGTCGATCCAGATCGTCACCGGACCGTCGTTCACGAGCGACACCTGCATGTCGGCTCCGAAGCACCCCGTGGCGACCGGGCGGCCGAGCGCCGCGGCGAGTGCCGCGACGAAGCGTTCGTAGAGCGGACGCGACACCGGCTCGGGCGCCGCCCGCACGTAGGAGGGGCGATTGCCCTTGCGCGTCGAAGCCTGGAGCGTGAACTGGCTCACCACCAGCGCTTCGCCTCCGACCTGCACGAGATCGCGGTTCATGACGCCCTCGTCGTCGTCGAAGATCCGCAGCCGCGCGATCTTCGATGCGAGCCACGCGATGTCCTCCTCGCCGTCCTCCGTGCCGACGCCCACGAACACGAGCATGCCGGCACCGATCGCGGCGCGCTCGCGTCCTGCGACCTCCACCGCGGCGCGGCGCACGCGCTGGACGAGCACCCTCATCGCACCGGCTCCCCGGCGGGAGCATGCTGCTCGAACCAGGCCCACAGACGGTCGTCCTGCGGCACGGGAGCCGTGACCTCCACCGGCTCGCGGCGCACGGGGTGCTCGAAAGCCACGCTGCGCGAATGGAGTGAAATGCCGCCGCCGGGATTCGACCGCCGGGCGCCGTATTTCAGGTCGCCGCGGATCGGACATCCGATCTGCGACAGCTGGGCCCGGATCTGGTGGTGGCGGCCCGTGAGCAGCTCGACGCCCACGAGCGTATAGCGGTCGGCGGCGGCCAGCGTCTGGTAGCGCAGACGCGCTTCGCGGGCCTCGCCGCGCGGCGCATCGAGGGCTTTCGAGCGGTTGGTTTTGGCGTCGCGCAGGATGTAGTGGCGCAGCTCGCCCGATGCGGGATCGGGCGTCTGTTCGGTCACGGCCCAGTAGATCTTGCGGATGCGTCCCTCGCGGATCATTTCGTTCAGGCGGGCCAGGGCCTTGGAGGTCTTGGCGAAGATCACCGCACCGCTCACGGGGCGGTCGATGCGGTGCACAACGCCGAGAAACACCGCGCCGGGCTTGGCGTCGCGCCGGCGGATGAACTCCTTGATCTGGTCCTCCAGCGCCGAGGCGCCCGAGGGATCGGGCTGCACCAGGTCGCCGCAATGCTTATTGACCACAAGCAGGTGGTTGTCTTCGTAGAGAATGTCGTCGGGTGTGAACATGGATCAGAGTTTGAAGGTGAAAGGCAGCAGCATCTCCGCCGAAGCCACGACCGAAGCCGTGCCGCCGCCGCTCATGACCACACGCAGGGGCGACCCCTGGCGCCGCTCGACATCGACCAGCACCTGACGGCACTGCCCGCACGGGTAGCACTCGCGCTCCGAGGGGTCGGAAGCGATGGCCAGCGCCTCGATCGGGTCGTCGGCATGGTTGGCTTCGAGGTAAAAGAGCAGCGAACGCTCGGCACAGAGCCCCGCAGGGTAAACCTCGCTCTCGAAGTTGGCGGCACGGAGGATGCGCCCGCTGCGCAGACGCGCGGCGGCACCCACGCGGAATCGCGAGTAGGGCGCATGGGCGCCGGCCGTGGCGGCCTCGGCCTCGGCGACGAGCCGGCGGTCGGCCTCGGGCAGTGCGGCCCGACTCTCGTAGTGTTCGTAGTCGAAAACGAAACGTTTGTCCATAAGCGAAAGATTTTAGTGAATTTCACCGGATCGAATAGCAAAGATAGTGAAAATCCCGCAAACGGACGCCGCTTTTCGCGCATTCCGCACCCGCAGCACCGCAGGGGAACAACCGCGCAACGCAGGGAAACAACCGCGCAACGCAGGGAAACAACCGCGCAACGCAGGGAAACAACCGCGCAACGCAGGGAAACAACCGCGCAACGCAGGGAAACAACCGCG
>Ga0073908_1000470_pt1 | contig 67722 bp, 52 predicted proteins | sample MucameincwithD2O_FD_65484 | JGI IMG/M metagenome (GOLD analysis project Ga0073908, IMG submission 65484) | Mouse cecum microbial communities from Vienna, Austria - Mucus amended microcosms incubated with D2O | ecosystem: Host-associated > Mammals > Digestive system > Large intestine > Cecum... | reverse complement strand
TATCCATAGTTGGAGAAGGTATCCCTTGCATTGTCCCAGATAAGCAGTTCTGAACGCTTGCCGATTCTTCCGTCGTTCAAATTGGGAATGATGAAGAGTCTGGCCTTCATCCTTTCACCGACAGCTTTTTTCAGCCGGTCAACAAACATGAGGAAACTAGCCGTGGACGGGACGGTTATCAGATCATAGTGAAATGGAACAATAATGATATCCGAGTTGACGAATATGGGTATCAGCCCTTCCGCTTTCAGACTGCCGGGAGAATCCATAAGTACAACGTCGATTTCAGGATCGTTGTGCAGCTTCTCCATAAGGGAAGTCATCATCGCCTTGTCATTGGCTTCATATGCCCATACCTCGTATGGCATTTCCTGTTCGCCATATTTTCTGATGTCAGCCTTACGGCATTTCATGATGGAGTGCTGGAAGTCGCAGTCAATCACTACAACCCTTACACCCTTTGTCACCAGATAGTTGGCAAAGGTTACGCAAAGGGTAGTTTTTCCTACACCTCCTTTTTGATTGGCAAATGTCACTATAACCGGAGTCTGTATCATTTCAAGTATTGATTGATTTTGTGACAAATGTATTAACCAAGATTTTCAGGTAAGAAATGTGCAACACATTTGTGATTTGGGATGGATAAACCGGAATATTCAGATAGATGAAATTTGAATAGCATGTTTTATTTAACTATAAAAGTTACAATAGTACATTACATTGTACAATAGTTGTTTATGTCGTGTGATTTCGTGTAACAATACTCATACATTGTACAAATATAAACTTGTCACTTTTTGGACATTTAATTAACTTTGTACCCAAAATAAATAACAATGGATAAATTCATTAAAAATCTCATAGAAGGCAATAATTTCCCACCAAAAGGTTCTGTTGCTTTCACCTCTTCAGATCACGTAAGATTTCAAAATAATCAAGATATATCTGGCCATAACTATGGAGCAAACAGAAGATTAGTCATAGAAAAAAATATTGAAGATGGAGAAGGATATACAGTCACTATGTTTAACTTAGACGGTATACATCCTTTGTGGCAGAACAATATACAGATGTCTCCAAAACGTATGCGCATTACTAATGTTAGCGACAATATAGTTCAACTTCGTGGTTATGGGTATGATAGCATGGGAACTTCATTTGCGGATTATGGTGTAGTTTTACTTATTGAAAATGAAGAAATTATACGTGCTCAATTAAATATGTACGACCGAAACATAAGTATAGTTTATCTAAAATAAAATAATATGGCTGAATTAGATAGAACATTCACGGAAGAATTATTTACAGAGGTATTGGAGTCAACACCATGTATTATTGTATACTCTCAACAAGCCTTTGAGTGTAGCAAGAATTATCTTAAATCTACAACTCAGACAGCAAAAGAAATCTTCGAATCTATTCTTGGTGTCCATCAATGCAAAATTATTTATAAAGGAAAGAACAAGAAAGACTTTCGAAAATATCAGTTTATTATCGAAGAATTGAAGTTATCTATATATGTTACGCCAAGACAAAATCTAACTGAATTCTCGTTAAGCTATATCTCAGACGAGGAATTTGTTGTCCCAACTGATTCTTCTGAATATAAGAGCATGAATCTGAAATTCATGGCTGAAGAATATATTAATCACAATCTAATGGATTTCCTCGATCGCAATGACCTTATGACATCATATCGTGAAATCAAGGATTTCTGTACTAGTCTTCTTTCCTTGAAAGAACCAGTAAGAGAGATAAATAGAGAACAATCTCGAAAAATGTGGAAAGCATATATTGATGGTGAAAGAGCTTTAAATACAGATAAGAAGGAATTATTTATTGTAGAAGAAGTCGGAAGCATAGAGAAAGAGCACTATAATGACCGCACGTATAATACATTAACATTAAAAGTTAAAGCTCCAACTCTTCAGGAAAGATTGACTTCAGCTATAAAAAGTGTTCAAGCTACAAAATACCGTAATCCTAATATAGATTTTGTAACAAATAATAAAGGAGAAATATCATTTGTCGGTTACGTTGATATAACAGAAGAAATTCTTGAAGAGTTATCAAATGTAGCTGCTGATAACTGCTATAAAGTAGCTGAAGATGTAAAGCATATTCTTTCTGGTAGTTTAACACTTAAGTCGTCAGAAAATCTTGATGATTTGTTGGAGAGTATAAATTCAAACCTAAATGATTATGATCCGAACTATAGCTATGCAGATGGGGTATATACCTTTAACAATGATAGTCAAGCGTTATATCTAGAAGAATTAATAAAATCTGATTATCCTGAAACATTGACAACTGAACGCAGGACTGTTATAGTCGCATCGTTTAAAAGCAACCAAAATATAGCTTCAATTATATCTGAAATTAAAGAAATGCCAGGAGTGATAGATGTACTTGATTCTGTTAGTGGTCAACTACTTATAAAAACTCAGGGAAAAAGTTATCTTAACTTTAACTCTCAAGCAATACAAAGTATAAGAATTGCTGCTTGCAGAGCTATCTTTACACCTACAGATTTTAGACCAGATGTGCAAATTGAAGGTCTTTCTGTAAGTGGGAATTCATATATTTTTACTTCTAATGATTCTTATTCTTTTTTCAACACTGCATACGAGATGCACCAGAAGGTTATTGCTGCATATGATAATAAGACCTTCATAAAAAAAGAATATGACTATGGCTGTTTTGTAATTCCGAATAAGGGATTGTTGCGTGAAATGCAGTTAAAATTTGTTTCTAACAAACGGATTAGAGTTAAAGCAGCATCAGGATTGGTTGAATTTTATCCAGCTGATTATAACAACTATATAGAATTACTTTCTCAAGTTCGCCAACATTGTGGTGAATCTTTAAGTATTCAAGAACCGGAATATCATCCTTCTGTTGCTATCAAATTATTAAGTGATGATATTAGCTATTGTAAGAAAGTTTATAAGGAGGTAGCGGAAAAAATAACTGAGATTGTTCCTTCTTTTACAGCCTCTTTTGAAAATGATGAAACATGTCAGGTTCTCAATTACACTATTGAGTATACTGAGTTGGAAGAATTAGCTTCATTTCATGATGCTATCAACTCTAGTATAACTTTATACCCATCTTTGCTTACAAATGAATATGATTTAAATGATGAAGGTAAAACTATATTGTCTTTTGAGTTTGACCATCAATTAAATATAAAATTTGAAAAGAATCTTAGAAATGGTTATATAAATGAGAACGTAAATCTCATCAAGGCTAATGAATATGATGCTATTAATGAAGCGATAGATTTGGCATATGAGGAAGAGTATCAGGATTATGATGAAATTAAAGAACTGAGAAATAACAGAACTCAAATGCTGAAAAATGCTTTGAAGCTAGGAAAATGCATTGGAAGAAAACTCAATAGTATTAAATTTGAAATTAGCTCAGAATTTATTGAATACATGGAGGATCGCAATGCCCAAGGACGAGTTGAGAGATTTATACATGTTGGAGACTACTTGCAATTTCCAATGGTTGGCAAATCTTCTGAGTTACAAAGATTGGCCGATTCAATGTTGCGAATTACCAATCCAAACCAGTTCTATCCACATTCAAAAACTAAAAGGATTCCTGCACCTGCTAATCCAAGATTATGTGACTTCCTATTTGATCCCAGATATGCAGGTGAATTTGATGAGAATCTTGAAGAGGTTAAGAAACGAATAACAGAAACAAAAATTGAAAAGTTCCTTAATGATAAGCAATTGGAGGCTGTAGCAAAAGCTGTTTCTGCTCCTGATATTGCAATTATTCAAGGCCCTCCTGGTACAGGTAAGACAACTGTTATTGCAGAGATTATATGGCAACAAATACTTAAGAAACCTGATTCGAAGATTCTTCTAACTTCACAAACTAACCTTGCAGTTGACAATGCTCTTGAAAGATTGCAGGGGCGTAGAGGTATTAGACCTGTACGAATCCAGAATGCATCAACGGAGAAAGAAATCGGAATAGAAGCAAAAAGGTACATGTTGGACTTTATGGAAGATTGGTGTATTAAACCAAGTGCTGAGAATGAAGACAATGGTACAAACATTTGGATAGACTCCATTCTTAAAGGCATGACAGATGATACTAAGTATGCATCTGTTATAAATCAATGGAAGAGGGATCTTACTGTCAGAGATCGCAATACAAGAGAGTATTTCTATGAAGCATATAAGAGTAATGTAAATCTTGTTGCTGCCACTTGTAGTATATGTGGCTCCAAACAACTTCAAGAAATATATAAATATTTGTTTGGTAACAATGAGAATGCTTTTGATGTTGTTATTATGGATGAAGCAAGTAAGGCTACACCATTGGAGATGTCTGTACCTATGGTATGGGGAAAGAAAATCATCATCATAGGTGACCATAAACAGCTTCCACCGATGATGAATGAAAATAACATCATAACATCCTTGAAAAAGGCAAATCAAAAAGTATTGGCAGAAACCATCGAAAGCTTCAAGGAGTCACAATTTGAAATATTATTTAGAACAGCATTCAAACTCAAACCATCAATAGTCGCAACTTTGGATACACAATACCGAATGCATAAAAAGATTATGGATACGATTGGTCATTTCTATAGTGAAGAACTTGAAGAAGGTCTGAAATGTGGACTTGCTGATGAAGACATGGATAATGAACAATATAATGCTAGAGGAAGTCGTTATCATGGACTTACTATTCCTGGGTTTATTGAACCACAAACACATGCTATTTGGGTTAATGTAAATACATATGAAAGCCAGCCGAGTGGCTCTACATCATATGTAAATTACGGTGAACTAGATGCTATTAAAACAGTCATTAAAGCCTTGCAAAAAGCAGACGGTTTCCAAAAGTTTATGGATTCTCAAGAAAAACCAGAAGATAAAGAAATAGGTATAATAACTTTCTATGGAGCACAATATGGTAAAATTAAAGAAATGTACAAGGATGGAAAAATTGACAAGTCACTTCCTTGTAGAATTAATGTAGTGGACAAGTTCCAAGGTATGGAGCGTAACATAATCATAATTTCAACCGTGAGAAGCAATAAAGAGAAACATTACGGATTTGCTGAAGATATTAGACGTATAAATGTCGGTTTCTCTCGTGCAAGAAGACTTCTAATTGTCATTGGGAATAGAGACTTCTTTAGAGAAAATGCTCATTATAAAAAATCAATTGATGAGATGGACCATTTTGATATTAAACAACTTCAACATTTGGTAAGATGAAGCAAAATACATATAACAAGGGACGAAACAAAAATTTTACCCCAAAGTCTAAGAAGTTTAAGTCACAACCTCTAAAAGAGGATTTTGACAAAAAGGAAACTATTGAAGAGACGTTGGATCAACGCCTCAATAATGTCATTGATAAAAATAAAGCAATATCTGAACTCATTATCGGATATATACCATATACTATTAAGTTTGTAGCTCAGTTATATAAAGGAGTTACAAACAAACCGGAAAAAATTTCAGCATTTGAGAAAGCCATTGTTGGAATAATTAGTATTGACGGACAAACATCACTTTCCAATATTGGCAAAATATTAGGATTGGATATAGAGCATGACATTGCTGAACAAAAGATGATTCGTAATGCTATTGACTCTATGATTCGATACAATCTTGTGACGGGCGACGAGTCCGCATATTTTATCACGGAACAGGGACAAGAATTTGCCTCTCATGGTGAGAGAATGAAATCATTTAGTTCCGATTTTGAACTTTGGTATTTAAATAATAATCATTCTTTTGCAGGATTACGTGACTGTATCCCATCTGATGATATTCAACTTATCAATGAATCAGATTTCTTAAAAGAGGAAGAATCTTTAACCCCTCTAAGCTTTGAAGAAATAAAAGCGCTTTCTGAGATACAAGCATCAAATATGCAGAGTTCAAAGGAAAGATTTATTCTTCAGAATGCAGACCCACAAAATCACAATTTTTATAAGTACGAATTGATAGTTTGTTTTGTTCAGAGCATTAGAACAAAACAAGTCAGGGCTATTGTTTATGACGATATTACACAGAGTGTTTTGCCTCAGTTATCTCAATTAATTGAAGATGATGGAGATTTAAAACAGACTTTGTTTTCCAAAATGCTTCAAGCTGCAAGTGAGAGTGAAGACCTTACGATTTACAATGATTTAGACCTTGCCAAGTCTGATCCTTTGGTAAAGGAAGATGTGGCAAATATTATTACGGCAGAAAAGAAACTTATTGAGCAAGAGGATAAGCAATCTATAGCAAATGAAGAAAATAAAAAGACAGAGGAGGTTAATTCTAATGACCTTTCAGAAAGGCTTCATAAACGTGCATTATATGATACTATTGCATTTGAATCCGAATTGCATAATATCTTCCAAACTGACAAACCTGATGAAATTTGGTTATCCAGTCCATGGGTAGCAGATGGTACATTTATGCGCAATAGGCTTCCTTTAATCAAGAATTATCTTAAACAAGGAGGTAAAGTATTCATATCATACTCTTCTCCAGATGAAGGGCTTGATAGCCACAAGGATAAAATGGTAGGAAACCAATCCCAAAAAGCACTTGAAACTTTGGAAACTGAATACGGTAGGCAGTTCTTTCATGTTGAGCTTCCTGCATTCCATAAGAAGAATGTTATTGAAGTAAAAAATGGTCAATGTGTATTGTTTACAGGGAGTTTTAACGTTCTATCATTTTCTGTGACACCTAAAAATATCACTCATGTTAGAACAGAAGAGATGTGTCTAGCTCATTATCAAGCTGCAATTAATCAATATCATTTATCAAAGAAACAATTTGCAGAAAAGTACATTGAAAAAGCATTGCAAGAGATTTCCAAATTGCCTTCAGGCGATGTACAAAACTACAAAAATGAGAAGATTGAGTATTTTAGAAAAGATGCTAACCTTGAGGAATTATTTATTGATTACGATAATATTCTTGAGGAACGTAGAGCACTGGCAAAATCTGAACTGCTTACAAAAGAGATAGAGGCATTAAAGAATGAAATTGAGAGTAAAATGTCAAATGGCCTATCTCAAAAAGAGGTTGGTTTTTATAGGGCAAAATTGTTTAAATTATCATCTACATGTGATGGTTCTATCATAAGTGATGGTATTCAAAATGTAATTATTCACTTACAGAAGCTAATTAATTCATCTACAATGAAGTCAAAGGTGAATAATGCAAGTGATTCATATAATCCTAAAAAGAAGAATGATGTAGGTAATACAGAATCCTATGATAGGATTTTATCTTTAACAATGTCCTTCTATGAACTAGAGCCCACAGATTCAATATCTATTATAAAACATCTCACAGCTCTCTTTTACTTGTCGTCATACGATAATGCTATAAAAGCAAATATTGGGGACAAGTGGAAGGATAAGTTGATTGCTTTATTGAGCAGCTCAGAATTAAGGAAACTATTCAAATACAACATATTAAAAGATAAACAAGAAGGAGCTTCTCGTGTATTTATAGCTATAGATGAAAAGTTGTATGCTTTTTATAATATCAGATTGGGTAATAAATTGGTAAAGCAATTGCTTCCAGATAAAATCTTTTTGAATAAAGATGATTACCATGATCCATTAAAAAATATTGAAGAATTGTTATTTTCATTATAATTATGTCAAGATTTGAATCATCTAGGTTTGTACGAAACCCTCAAATAATGAATGCTAATGTTTTAATGGCTGCATGTGAGACGTTAGGATGGAAGTATTCTTTGCAAAACAATATATTATTGGTTACTGAAGTTGGAAATGATTCTAACTTCAATGGTGAGTTTGCCTTGAGATTAGATGTGTCAACTAACGAGGTTACTTACAATACTTATTATATGCCAAATGTATATGTAAAAGTAGAAGAATTAAAGGAAAAGTTTCAAGAGCTCAATGCTGAATACTCGAAAAATGCTTTAATCTCTGAATTTGAAAAATACGGATTTACCTATAGATCGAATTATACTTTTACACCTACAGAAGAAGAAAGGTTTAGTTTTTATATGGAGGCAAAATCGTATGACCCACTAGAAGATGAACCTTTTGCCTCTATTAAATTTACTATACTAAAAGACGGGACCATTATAACAGATTCTGACTATTTACCAAATGATATAAACGAAAAGGCTCATGAAGCTATGGATATATTGGAGCAGCATTTAGGTAACAAACGTGTAATGACAAAAAAGCCTGTTCCTGCCAAATATTTAAGTAAAATGAAGCCTCGTAGAACAATTAATTTAAATCAAAATTCATAATAGTATGGAAGATGTTTTTCAGAAACTTATCCTAATGATTAGGGCATACTACCCTGTATTATATCTTCATAGTTACGAATACTACAGAACGAAACAAAAGATTAAGGGTATTGTAGAGCTGTTGCGTAGAGAAGGTAAGAAAGTAAATTACTATCAATGGGATTGTGTATATGGACTTGTTCAGATATTACCTGATAAAACAGAGAAAAGAATTGAGCGTATGCAAAACCCTCTTGAAGTGTTAGCTTATATTCTTAACTCAAAAAAGTCTGGGGAGAAAAATATATTTGTTCTTGATGATATAAATAATCATATTGAAAGGGATGAAGTTAAATTGATGTTCCGTAAAATTGCAGAAGCAACAAATAACAATACCCATGCAATTATTCTATCGTCAATTTACAGACTTCCTGCTGAATTGGAAAAGTATATTACTGTATTACAAATACCACTTCCTAAACGTAATGAATTGGGAGAAGTTTTGGATATAGTGGCGAAGCAGTCAAAAGTTGAACTCAAAACAAACCTAAGAAATAGACTGATAGATGCTGCGTTAGGAATGACATCAATGGAGGCAGATTTAGCTTACTGCCTTGCCTCTGTTAAGGATGGCTTTGACGATAAGTCTCCTTTTACTGTATCTTCTGAAAAGGAGCAGATTATTAGGAAATCGGGCATTTTGGATTACTTTCCCAAAAATGAAAGTCTAAAAGATGTCGGAGGTATGGAAAATTTAAAGGAGTGGCTTAAAAAAAGGCAGTTAGCATATGACAAGGAAGCTCGTGATTGGGGATTAAAAGAGCCTAAGGGCTTGCTTTTGTTGGGTGTCCCAGGATGCGGAAAGAGCTTAATAGCTAAAAGTATTGCTTCTAGTTGGAATATGCCTTTACTTCGGTTAGATGTAGGAAAAGTCTTTCAGGGTATTGTAGGGTCGAGTGAAGATAATATTCGAAAAGCAATTGCAACTGCCGAAGCTGTTGCTCCATGTGTATTATGGATTGACGAAATAGAAAAAGGTCTTAGCGGTGTACAATCAAGTGGAGCTACAGATGGTGGTGTGACTTCTAGAATATTTTCTACAATATTAACATGGATGCAGGAAAAGACAGCACCTGTATTCGTTGTGGCAACTGCTAATAATATTAATCAACTACCTCCAGAACTACTTAGAAAAGGCAGATTTGACGAAATCTTTTTTGTGGATCTTCCAAGTCAGAAAGAAAAAGAGAATATTTTTTCCATACATTTGCAAAAAAATCGTCAAAATGTATCTTCATTTGCTTTAGATATTTTAGCCCAAAAAGCTGAAGGATTTAATGGAGCAGAAATTGAAGAATGTGTAAAGGAAGCTATGTTTACTGCATATGTAGAATCACAAGAATCTAATATTGCTCCCAAATTACAGATGATACATATTTTGGATGCTATCAAAAATACCGTACCTCTTTCTAAGACTATGGAGAAACAGATAACTGATCTTAGAAAATTTGCTGTTTCAAGAGCTAAAAATGCTTCTAAAGAGATTGTCTTAGAAAATAGAATGGAAATGCCAATTCTGCTAACTCGTCCAGAATTGGAACTGGAACGCTCATTCGATTCGGGGTTTTCTGAGAAAGATAGTAAAAGTAACAATATATAATTAGGCGTTAACAAAACGTTGTCCCACCTCTTCCCATTCCGAACAGAGAAGTGAAATGCGTTTATGCTGATGGTACTGCAAATGCGGGAGAGTAAGTGAATGCCAGCCCGGAAGCAAACAGGGATGATAACATGTGATGCACTAACTATCAAATTTTACAGAATTATGTTCGATAAATTTTATTTTTTGAACAATGGTGATGTATAGTTTGAGCAGTCTCGCAACAAAGGGGCTGCTCCTAAAAAGACATCTCCTTTTGGGGAAGAGTTTTAGAAACAATTGGGTAAGCGACTCGCTGATTTAATTTGGGTATCAATTATGATACTTCTGATATCTCTTCTCTAAGCAGACCTCCTGAGCATGAGGGTAAAAGGCTCATTTATAATATATGCTTGAATTAGAACTAAAATAATACAGTAGTGATATCTGTGTATTATACCAATGGAAGTTGCTTTATACTTGACCTTCTATAGAAGGCTCTTGCCACGTATGGATATCAGCATCACTATCGCAATGAATATTTTTTGCGAACCATGGTCAACTTTAATATAATTGACATAATGAGGGAGATCAGATAAGTAACGTCTCTATGCTTTTGTTTGATTTGTTTAAAGAAATGAAATTAAATGAACTAATCAAAACAGATGGACGGATTTAATTTCTCAAATAATATTCCGTCTGAATTAGACGAAACTAACGACAGAGTAGTAAATCAATATAATATCGAAACTTAAACATAACATTATGTTATTTGGAAATAGGATTAGAGAACTCAGAGATAAACAGGGCGTGTTGCAACGACAATTGGCAGCACTATTGGAGATAGACACACCTATGTTCAGTAAGATTGAACGAGGTGATAGGCGAGCAAAGCGTGAACAGGTGATTAAGCTTGCAGAATACTTGCATCAAGACGTGAAAGAGATGTTGACATTGTGGTTAGCAGATAAAGTTCTTGATGCGGTAGGCGCTGAAGATGAAATAAGTTATGATGCAATAACAGTTGCACAAAAACATGTCCAAAAGTAATGGGTTGAGTGGTAAGGTCTTTCCTATTGTCACTTAATATAATGTTATCTTTTTCATTGAATTACCATCATCGATATCATCATAGCTACCTTTCTGTCCAACTTCCCACTCACGTTTCTCGCTATGACTGCCACCACCTACATCACGCAGCTTGGTCTTGCCAGAGAAATGTGAAGTCGACTTTGTTTGTTGCTGGTATTTTTGCCGTTCAATTTGCTTCACAGACTGTTTCTTTAGCCGTTCAAGATTGAAGTTTTCTTCAGTAAGATTTATAATGATATGCTGCCCGAAATTTATGGCATAAGTTGTATCTTCCTCCTGACGGACAGTAAAACCTTCTTCATATAGTTTACTCCTGACGGATGAAATAGTTTCATCATTGAATATCTCACGTAGACGGTTCACTGCATCTGTGTAGTAGTGTGTTCTTTCCGGAGATATATCTACCAGATCTGTCCGGGAAACATTAAAAATTATACAAAGCAAATCCCGTTCAGCCTCAGTAGCCGGGTTGAACATTTCAACCATGTCTATACGGTTGTTACGGTCGATAGCTTCTGCCATAAAAGGTTTCAACGATCGGCTTTGGCCATCAAAATAGATGATGCCTTTCTTGATATAGGCACGCTGTTTCTTGATTTTACTGTATATTTCACTCTGGGTAATTTTGGGGTTAAGTGTCAGTAATCGGTCAATATAGTCCTCTATCCGATTGAACCGCTCTTCAGGAGTAGTGAAGTCCAGGAGTTCCTCTACAGCCAGCACTCTTGCACCATGAATGACGGTCTTGTTTGCATGATCAACAAGCATATACCCGTATGGCGCATCCTTCTTGCCGAAGAATACAATGTCAATGCCGAACTTCGTTTTCAGTTCCTTCTGTAGTTCCTCCTTGTTGGAACTTACGTCACGGTACTTCTTTAATATACTTCTGAGCTGACGGCAACGTGTCCTTTCCCGATAACCGCTCTTGAAAAGACTTTCTATTTCAGTAAAAGGGATTTCCTTCTGAACCTTTCCACCATGCTTGACGAATACATTTCCATCTTTCTGATAGACTTCATATCCCATGGAAACCATGATTGCCTTAAACTGGGCAAATGAAGAGAAAGTGTACTGCTTGGCCAAATTAATGTCATCTTCCGTTTTCTTCTTCCTGTCGTTACCAAGAATACGGTCAATGACTTCTTGAGAACGTCTGCGCTCATGACTGTGCTGAATCTTTCTTCCATCAGGTGCCACTCTTGAAGTGACAATATGAAGATGGGTATTCTCTGTGTCATAATGGGAGTAAACAAGCAATGGCTGACCGGATTCTCCGTATCCCATTTCCTTGAGATACTGGTGTGCAAAATCCAGCAACTCATCTTCCGATATTTCGTGACCTTTACATGATATGGCCACATGAAACTGCGGTTTCCTGATTCTGCTGTTCTGTGAACTGTACTTCTGGAGATAACCGACCAACTCACTTGGGGTAGGTTTGTGAAAAGTTCCGAGTGAACCGAAATTCTGAATCTCGATAAGCCGTGCAATACCTTTCGATACTTTATATTCATTGTAACCGACAGCATGGAAGTTCGTGCTTCCCGGTAATATGGTTGCTATCATATTGAATCTTTATTTATCAAGGTTTAAGTGACTGAGTAACCGAAATACTTCAAGCTCATTAATCTACGGTTACGCAATAATAATATCTGAAATGATTGAATATCGTGTAGTCTGCAATTCAGATTCTGACAGCTTTCTGTGTCAGAGAATCAAGGTCTTTCTTTATTCGGTTCAATGTTTCCTGAGTTTCAAGAATAACCGGTAACAGAACTTCCTGAATATAGCTGGGTGTGAGTAAACCGGCTACCGCAAGCTCATTGGCACGTTTAACCGACTGATTAAGGTTTCCTCCAGCCCAGGAAAGTTCATTCTGATATTTCCGGTAAAACAAACCCAAATCATTCATCAGTTCGAGCTGCCTTTTGGTACCAATATTTGAATACTCTGCCAATGCCGAGCGTATATAATGGCTCACAGATGAATAGGTGGCAGATTTCTCCTTAAACTGTTGTACTTCCTCCGGTGTCATTCTTACCTTGATGTACTTGTTTCTCTGATTCTTCATGCTTGAATACAAAGGTGGTTAGGTTTCCCGGACCATCTTTCGCCATGCGAAACAGCGGCCTGCCGCTCCGATGCGCCAGCATTCGGCAAGTTACTTTTGTGAGTACGAAACGGAGTTTTGTGGCCACAAAAGTACAACTTGCTTGGAAAACTCTGCACGTCAGAACAATACCTTCCGGGAATGATTATTACACCCAAATTTACCAGAGAAAGCCGTTGCAAACCGAAATCAACAACACAATTCTTTGGAGGCATATTCCTGTTAACCATGTGCTGTAGCATCCGGTTGTCTTGGAATATCCATATAGCGGAATATTGTTGTATAGAGTCCTAAAACTTATCAAACTAATTTTCGTGTATTCAGAAATAGATGCTATAAGTATTATTCAATTTTAGAACAATACGAATCTCAGTAATCAGAAAATAATGTTGCGATATATATGGTTTGATAAACCAAAGTTTCAAAAACACAGAAGATGTAGTTATCTGGGATAAATGGCTATTGTTCTCATAAAACCTATATCCAATATAATATGTAGTCCCGATACCATGATAGCATGATAAAAGTAACCTGCTTATCTAAGTTATTGGAATCCCAATAAAAGGGAAAATATAATTATGTAGCTAATTCAGCTGATGAAATGGCTATCAGGAAATCTTATTTTATCTGAACTGTATTGCAGAAACATTCAGGTAGAATAACCCTGTAATCAGAGTCTGAAGATACCTTGTTATCATGGTGATATAACACAGATAATCAGTAAAAAATCTACTCGAATAACAAGAAAATAGTGTTGTGCAATTTTCTGTATCTCATTGATTTTTAGTATATTTATATAATTAATAAGCTCTTATACTCATAAATATTACACATTATGTTTGAACTGCTGTTGATTATATATCTGCTGCCGGTACTTATTATCGGTATACTGCTCCTGAAGTTGATATTCTGGCTTTTGAGGATTGCCATACGTCTGGCTGTATGGCTGGTTAAGAAAACCTTTATACTTATATGGAAGCTCATCGTACTTGTCTTTGCTATAATTATAGGCCGTGAAATTATGCCCTGGAATCAACCGGACAAATAGAAAGAACCGCACCAATATGAGAAATGGTACGGTTCTGATAAAGATAAGTAGAATCCTCCCTTTGTGTTAATTGCTTGTTCAGTTTTGCCGATTACATGAAACCTTTTCCCTTGCTTCTTTCATATACAACTTCCTTCTTGGAATCACAATTCATAAGACGGAACTGAACCATACATCCGGTAGGAATATCCTTAGGTAACTGTTCAACCAGTCTGTCGATAACCTGGTCCACATTACTGAAACCAATGTCTGTTATTTCACCGATTACGTCACCTTTGAAATATGCACGGCCATAGATCATCATCTTCTTTGTGATGCGGAACATCTTGTCTGCCGGTGTCTCGAAGTCACGTGCCTTGCCTTGCTTGCTCTTCTTGCTGCTGAAGAAAATGAAGTCAATCACTTTGGCATTTAGTTCCCAGGCAGGAGTGAAGTCTATCTTAACATAGCCTCTTGTTATATTCAGTCCATGACTGTGATTCATGCCGAAAGCAACTTCATACAGATTGGCATCACAGTCATTTTGGGCAATTGTAGCCCATGTATGACGGAAAGTATAATAACAGTAGTAATCCTCCTTCTTCATTCCCATATCGGCACATATCTTTCTGATTCCAATGTTTACGTTGGCATTGAAACTGTCCGGATTGCTGTAACGTTTATGGAATTTGAAAAGATATTCATCATTCTCGTCTGAAAGATACTTGTCAAATGTGGCCTGAATGAACGGTTCCACACGCATTTCAATATAGGCTTCGTCTTTCCGGCTGTGCTTTGTCTTAGCTCTTTTATATCCGATAACTCCATCCTTATAGTTTTCTTTTTTAAGCTCAAAAATATCTACGGTGTTTATTCCGCCCAAACACAAGGATAGGAGTGCCACGTCTCTGCCCAGTTTCGGAAGAGAGGAAATCATTTTGGTTTCCGGTAGGGGACGATTGAAAAACTCTCTACACGCCTCTGCACTGATGGCTCTTTGAACTGTACTGTCAGATTTTGGAATGGATACTTTTAACCAAGGATTGTATTTGATTCGCATGATACCACGTTCTTCATCGTTCAGTTCTATAAGTGCCCTTTTGAATATCTGTCTTAAACAAGTAGGGTACATTTCTTTCGCCCTGTTCGTTAACGAAAGGCTATTAATCCATCTTGTCAAAACAGAAGATGACAAGTGGGTAAACATTACTCTGGTTGTTCCCAAATATCTTTCGAGGTGGTTTACAGCCAGGCGATAGTTTTTAGCATTACGTTCATGTCCTTCAGAGGCCATACGGTTAATGAATTTTGTAGCATAGTCACTAAAACATATTTCTTCATCTGAATGGATAAGGAATTCAATTAGTTCAGCAACAGAATAATTTGAGACATCCTTACGGTTTATCATATCGCTATAACGTAGGATTTCTCGTGAACAATATTCGTTGACCACAATATCCTTGATTTCGCCATTCTTGGTGATTTGCTTGTCCGTAATGAGTTTATCGGTTTTAATATAACCCATTCTTGAACGGTGGACAACACGAATGTACACTGGATAAAATCCGTCAGCTCTCTTTTTTCTTACGACTACTTTAAATGTTGCCATATCAGATTGATTTATAAGTTATTAAATGGTGTATGCGTTGGTGTATGCGCCACTGTTCAAAAGTGTATGCGTGGTGTATGCAAGTACCGTTTATTTGGCTCATTTTTTGCGGACAAATGCACGAACCGCCTAAAAACAACTTAGGCTGTAACGCCTGATAAACAGTTCGTTACAGCCTAAATCAAATATTATCCTATATTGCTTATGCTTCCTCAATTGCAGCCTGCGCCGCAGCCAGACGTGCAATAGGCACACGGAACGGAGAACAGCTGACATAATTCAAACCGACCTTGTGGCAGAACTTCACAGAAGAAGGCTCACCACCATGTTCGCCGCAGATACCGCACTTCAAATCCGGACGGATAGCACGTCCCTTTTCAGTAGCCATACGCACCAACTGTCCTACACCATTCTGGTCGAGTACCTGGAACGGGTCTACTTTCAGAATCTTCTTCTCCAGATAAATCGGGAGGAAGGAAGCGATATCGTCGCGTGAATAACCAAATGTCATCTGAGTCAAGTCGTTCGTACCGAATGAGAAGAACTCGGCAGAGGAAGCTATGCGGTCGGCAGTCAAGGCGGCACGCGGAATCTCAATCATTGTACCTACTTTGAAGTCGATGCTGTCACCCACTTCTTCAAACAACTGGGCAGCCTCAGCACGAATCACTTCTTCCTGCTGCTTGAACTCATACAAGATGCCGGTCAGAGGAACCATGATTTCAGGATGGGTTTCGGCACCCTCCTTCTTCAATTCCAAAGCAGCACCCAAGATGGCACGCGTCTGCATCTGTGTAATTTCAGGATATGTATTTCCCAAACGGCAACCACGATGACCCAACATCGGATTATGCTCACAAAGCGCCTCAACACGTTGCTGGATATACTGGAGGCTTACACCCATCGTATCTGCCATTTCCTGCTGTCCCTTCAGGTCATGAGGAACAAACTCATGCAAAGGAGGGTCGAGCAGACGTACAGTCACCGGACAACCAGCCATTGCCTTGAAGATACCCTTGAAGTCAGCTTGCTGGTAAGGTAGAATCTTAGCCAAAGCCTTGCGACGTCCTTCGGCGTTTTCTGCCAGAATCATCTCGCGCATGGCTTTAATCTTCTCGCCTTCGAAGAACATGTGCTCCGTACGGCAAAGGCCGATACCCACCGCACCAAAATTGCGTGCCACTTCTGCATCGTGAGGAGTATCCGCATTGGTACGAACCTGCAGCTTCGTATATTTGTCTGCCAAATCCATCAGTTCCGCAAAGTCACCGGACAGCTCAGCCGCTTTTGTCTCCACCTTGTCTTTATATACTTCACCAGTGCTTCCGTTCAAGGAGATATAGTCACCTTCTTTCAACAGTACACCATCCACTTCCACTGTACGCGCCTTGTAGTCTATGTTCAAGGCACCGGCACCGGACACACAGCACTTACCCATACCACGAGCAACCACTGCTGCATGCGAAGTCATACCGCCGCGGGCAGTCAGGATACCTTCGGCAACTGCCATACCTGCCAAATCTTCCGGAGAAGTCTCGATACGTACCATCACCACACGCTTGCCGGCAGCATGCCATTCGGCAGCATCATCGGCAAAGAATACGATTTGTCCCGTAGCGGCACCCGGAGAAGCGGGAAGACCACGGGTCAATACCTTGGCTTGCTTCAGAGCTGTCTTGTCAAATACCGGGTGGAGCAGTTCGTCCAACTTATTGGGCTCACAACGCATCAATGCAGTCTTTTCGTCAATCATACCTTGATGGAGCAAGTCCATGGCAATCTTCACCATAGCGGCTCCGGTACGCTTACCGTTACGGGTCTGGAGGAACCAGAGTTTACCCTCTTGTACAGTGAACTCCATATCCTGCATATCACGGTAGTGATTTTCGAGCTTCGTCTGCAAAGCATCCAGTTCCTTATAAATTTCCGGCATAGCCTCCTCCATGGAAGGATATTTGCTGACACGTTCTTCTTCGCTTACACCAGCCAATTCAGCCCAACGTTGAGAACCGATTTTTGTAATCTGTTGCGGAGTACGGATACCGGCAACCACGTCTTCACCTTGTGCATTAATCAAATACTCGCCATTGAAAAGATCTTCACCGGTAGCAGCATCGCGGCTGAAGCAAACACCCGTAGCAGAGCTCTCGCCCATATTACCGAACACCATCGCCTGAACGCTTACGGCAGTACCCCATTCGTCAGGAATTCCCTCCATCTTACGATACAAAATGGCACGTTCGTTCATCCAGGAATTGAATACGGCACAAACGGCACCCCACAACTGCTCGTAGGCACAAGTCGGGAAGTCTTTTCCGGTCTGTTCTTTTACGGCAGCCTTGAACTTCTTCACGAGTTCCTTAAGGTCTTCCACCTCAAGCTCGTTGTCCAGCTTCACGCCTTTGGCATGTTTCACCTCTTCTATAATAGCTTCGAACGGGTCTACGTCTTCCTTGTTCACCGGCTTCATACCCAGCACCACATCGCCATACATCTGCACGAAACGACGGTAAGAGTCCCATGCAAAACGTGCGTTGCCTGTCTTGCGTGTCAAGCCTTCCACCACTTCGTCATTCAAGCCAAGATTCAGGATAGTGTCCATCATGCCCGGCATAGAAGCGCGTGCACCCGAACGTACGGAAACCAGCAACGGATTCTCCACATCACCGAATTTGGAACGCATCAGCGTCTCCACATGGGCAATGGCTTGTTCAACTTCATTCTTCAACAGAGCAACGACTTTCTCCTGCCCCATTTCATAATATTCCGTACAAACTTCTGTCGTTATTGTAAAGCCCGGAGGAACCGGAACCCCTATAAGGTTCATTTCTGCAAGGTTGGCACCTTTTCCACCCAAAAGGTTTCTCATATCGGCCTTTCCTTCTGCCTGGCCATTACCAAAGGTATAAACTCTTTTTTTGTCCATAATATAAATTTAAAGTTTTTGATAGTGATTTTCTCTTTTCTGTTCGCAAATCTAAGTATATTTCGCAGACTAGAAAACTTTTTCAGAAAAAACTTTATGCTAAAATGCAATTTCGACATTGCAATCTTTAATATTTCATTTCATAGAGAGAAATCCCGAAAAAAATGCCTATTTTTGCCGAAGAATTTATTAGACTGGTGTAAAAGTGGCAAGAAAAAGAAAAGAACTTCCCCTATTGGAGAAGGTGACAATTACGGATGTGGCTGCCGAAGGAAAAGCCATCGCAAAAGTCAATGATTTGGTGGTTTTCGTACCATATGTCGTCCCCGGCGACGTAGTTGACCTGCAAATTAAGAGAAAAAAGCATCATTATGCTGAAGCCGAAGCAGTGAAATTCCATGAATATTCGGCAGTACGAGCAACTCCATTCTGCCAACATTATGGTGTATGCGGCGGTTGTAAATGGCAGGTTCTCCCCTATTCCGAGCAAATCAAGTATAAGCAAAAACAAGTAACGGACAACCTCACCCGCATCGGCAAAATAGAATTGCCGGAAATTTCTCCGATACTAGGTTCAGAAAAAACTCGGTTCTACCGGAATAAGCTGGAGTACACCTTTTCCAACAAACGTTGGCTGACGACGGAAGAGGTTCAGCAGAATGTAGTGTACGAACAGATGAATGCCGTAGGCTTCCATATTCCCAATGCTTTCGACAAAGTGCTTGCCATAGAGAAGTGCTGGTTGCAGGATGATATATCCAACCGCATCCGCAATGCAGTACGCGACTATGCCTACCGGCACAACTATTCTTTCATCAACCTGCGTACGCATGAAGGAATGCTACGCAATATGATTGTGCGTACCTCTACCACCGGCGAACTGATGGTAATCCTCATCTGCAAGATAGAGAAAGAGGAGGAAATGGCTCTGTTCAAGCAAATGCTGCAATACATAGCAGATACATTCCCTGAAATCACTTCCCTGCTATACATTATTAATAATAAGTGTAACGATACCATTACCGACCTTGAGGTACACACCTTCAAGGGGAAAGACCACATCTTCGAGGAAATGGAGGGACTGCGCTTCAAGGTAGGCCCCAAATCTTTCTATCAGACCAACTCCGAGCAAGCCTACAACCTCTACAAGGTAGCGCGCAACTTTGCCGGACTGACCGGTAACGAGCTTGTTTATGACCTTTATACCGGTACGGGCACCATTGCCAATTTCGTATCCAAGCAAGCACGCCAGGTAATCGGCATAGAGTATGTGCCCGAAGCCATTGAAGACGCCAAGGTCAATGCCGAGATTAACGGAATTAAAAACACATTGTTCTTTGCCGGAGACATGAAAGACATGCTGACACAAGACTTCATCAACCAATACGGTCGTCCCGATGTCATCATCACCGACCCTCCCCGTGCCGGAATGCACCAGGATGTAGTGGATGTCATTCTGTTTGCCGAACCCAAACGCATCGTATATGTCAGTTGTAATCCGGCTACGCAGGCGCGCGATTTGCAACTGCTCGATGCGAAATATAAAGTAAAGGCCGTTCAACCGGTAGACATGTTTCCGCATACCCACCACGTGGAGAATGTAGTACTTCTCGAACTGAGAACCAATCAATAATCATCAACCGTTTAATTACTAAAAACGTGGCAAAAGAAAAAATCACAGCAAGAGCCCGCACACAATATACGGACTACATGGTGAAGGAACCGATGGAACTCATGGAGTTTCTGGCAGCAAAAATGCCGGATGCCAGCCGCACCAAGCTGAAATCATTGCTAAGCAAACGCATCATATATGTAGACAGCGTTATCACTACACAATACAATTTCCCCCTGAAACCGGGTATGAAAGTACAAATCAGCCGCGAAAAGGGACGAAAGGAGTTCAACCATAAACTGATGAAGATTGTATACGAGGATGCCTACATTATCGTGATAGAAAAAATGCAGGGACTGCTGTCCGTCAATACCGACAGACAAAAAGAACGTACAGCCTATACCATCTTGAATGAATACGTACAACGCTCGGGCAGGCAGCACCGCGTATATATTGTGCATCGCCTAGACCGTGACACCTCCGGCTTGATGATGTTTGCCAAAGACGAGAAGACCCAACGTACACTACGCGATAACTGGCATGACATTGTAACAGACCGGCGATACGTAGCCGTAGTGGTCGGCGAGATGGAAAAAGATGCAGGAACCGTGGTTTCTTGGTTGACGGACCGTAAGCTGTATGTATACTCCAGCCCGACAGATGATGGAGGGCAAGAGTCCATTACACACTACCGTACCATCAAGCGCGCCAATGGATATTCCCTTGTCGAACTGAATCTGGAGACCGGACGCAAGAATCAGATACGCGTACACATGCAGGATTTGGGGCATCCCATCATCGGTGACGGACGCTATGGACTGGAAGACGTAAATCCTATCGGACGCTTGGCCCTGCATGCTTTCAAGCTTTGTTTCTATCATCCCGTTACGGGAGAGCTGATGCGGTTTGAAACACCTTATCCGGGAGAGTTCAAGAAATTGGTTTTGAAGAATAAATAGAAGATTTCTTATAAAAAATGTTCCCTATACAATGAGTATAGGGAACATACAAATAATCCTATTTTTTATTCCATGTATAATGTGAAATTAAAACCCGGAGAATCATCCGAAAAGAAGAATGTACCCCATAGCTGATTACCACTGACTCTGACATCATCCATATAAGAAATGCCACCATATCTGCCATAATCTAATACAAGATTTCTACTATAACTATCTTCCCACCACCATTGAAAACGGAATGAATCATAATATTCCCCATTGCGATAACGTTGAACTTCTTCTCCGAAACCATCTGCCCCGAAAGAAAATGTACTAATCACCGACATACCAAAGTCATCCAACATGCCTACATCGCCTGTCCATGAACGACCGATAATAGTAGAATCCACTACATCTTGATCGTCTTCACAAGAAGACAAGCCTATACATAGGACAGACAGTAAGAACAACTGCACCAAAAACTTCATAACCTTTATTTATTTATATAATTTGCATCTGTCAACATCACAACTTTTCCTTCTATCTTACCGGAAAGATAATGGTCACGCACCCATACATTCTCAAAGTATTTCACTTTACCATCTGCAAAAGTCAACTTCAAAGTCTCTTTGCTATCATCTGTCCAACGCCAATTAAACTCCCGATCATAAGTCACTTTACCGTCCGTAGTGTAAGTTGTGGATACTTCCTGCCCCTTGTTATCTTTCTTATAAAATCTTAGTTGATACGCACCAGTCACAACACCATCACTTTCGTAATCTTCAACCCATGTCCTTTCACACAATTTGTCGTCACTATTCTGCATGGTATAATACACATCATCCCCGCAAGACGCCAATCCAATCGTAAATACACATAACAGCAGTATCTTCACATAATTCAAAGTCTTCATAAGTTATCGAGTTTAGTTAATACTTGCGGACAAACATACATAAAAAAACTGAAACTCTTAATACTTCTCCTGAAATTTCTTGTAGAAGACAAGGAATAAAATAAATCCCACTAGTGCAAACGGTACGCCTGCCAATGCGGGATAACGGTATCCTCCACTCAAGGCAAGACCTCCGATATAGGCTCCGACAGCATTCCCCAAATTGAAAGCCATCTGCACACAAGCGCCTCCCAACATCTCTCCTCCAGGGGCCACACGAATCATCAACACCTGCTCCGGGCTGGAAACGGCAAACAAACCTGCCGTACAGAGCGTCATCAGTATTGCCGAACACCACGGATGGGGCGAAAGTAAAAATATCAATAATAAAACCACACATATCATCCCTTGCACCACCGTACCGACCTTTCCCGGAGTGTACCGGTCGGACATGCGCCCACTGACCAGATTGCCGACAACCATTCCGAATCCTGCCAGCACCATCAGCGCCGTAATGCTTTCCGCACTAAAACCGGAAACCTCGGTCAGCAATGGGGTGATGTAGCTATACCAGCAGAATACGCCACCGTTGCCCAAAGCCGTAGCTCCCAATATGAGCCACGGCGCCGGCTTCTTCAAAAAACGGAACTGCCCTTTAAATCCCGTGTCTTTCAGACCTTCGACCTGCGGCACCCAACGCCAAATGTAATACAGTGTTATCAATCCCCAGGCACCTACCAGCAGAAACGTGGCACGCCAAGACAGCATATGGCTCAACGAAGTCCCCAACGGCACACCAAACAGATTGGCCACAGTCATTCCCGCTATCATAATTGAAACCGCCTCCGAGCTTTTCCCCTTATCAGCCAATTTTCCCGCAACAATGGAAGCCACTCCAAAATAAGCGCCATGAGGAAGCCCGGAAACAAAGCGTCCCAACAGCAAGACCCAATAATTGGGCGCCATAGACGCACAAATATTACCCACAATCATCAATGTCATCAAAACCAGCAGAATCTGCTTCAACGGACGCTTGCGGGCCAGAAGCAGCATGGGCGCACCAAAACAGACACCCAACGCATACGCAGAGATGAAATGACCGGCCACGGGAATGCTGACTTCCAAATCAGTAGCCACATAGGGCAAAATACCCATCATTGTAAATTCGGCAATCCCCAGCCCCAATGTACCGAATGCCAATGCAATAAGACTCTTCTTCATACCTTAAAAAACAACCTATATTTTTTACCGGGCGCAAAGATAATGACATTGCATTCTCCAAATGAAGAAGGATACCGAATTATTTTCAGTATCCTTCTTCATTTTTTATCTTATATCAATTGTATACCCACCATTAAAGACTTCTCCCGGCGCCAAATGCTGCATCCAGTCCTTATCCTTATATTCGCCCTTATAACGGGCACGGTCACAACGCCCGTACCACGGCTCGATGCAGACAAACGGGGCATTCTTGGCCGGAGGCGACCACAACCCCACCACCGGAGTGTCGAAATACAGACTCAGATAAGGTTTCTTCTCCTTATCATATAATGTAACCTCTTTCACCTGACTGTTTTCCAGAATCAGGGCATCTTCATCAAAGGAGTGTATGTCCAAAGGCAGCAGGCCGTCTGTCAACTCAAGCAAATATTCCTTATCCGGGGCGGCACAGCCTTTTTCGGAGATAAGGATATAGTGCAAACCTTCCGTCTTGTCAAAGCCGAAATATCCACGGTCTGTTGTCTCCGCATCATAGTCCGGGTAATAGAAAGCCGGATGGGCTCCTATCTGGAAGTGCATTTCACACGTTCCGGTATTGATGACTTTCCAAAGCACTTCAATCTTCTTTCCCTCTATCCGATAGCCTATCTCAAGGCAAAACGGGAAAGGATATTTCTTGTGTGTCTCCTCGTTGTCAACCAACCGATAGCGCACCTCATCTTCCTGTTCAAGCACCAATTCAAACTCCATATCGCGGGCAAAACCGTGTTGCGTCAACGCGTAGGAAACTCCTTCGTGGCGGTATTCATTCTCCCAAACACTGCCTACAATGGGAAAAAGCACTGGAGAATGTCGTTTCCAGAAAGCAGGGTCTGCCTGCCAAAGATATTCTTTTCCATCATGCAAGATGCTGCATAACTCGGCCCCATGCGGGGAGACTTTAATTGTCAGTTCAGAATTAGAAAGTGTTCTCATATCATATATATCATTTTTTGAATGGATTTCTCCACTCTCATCAATTTGTTCCAAAGATACAAAATAGGACTCTTCTCACCTCAACTCCTAACAAAAAACTTCCCGACTAGCAATAAAAAACTTCCTAACTACTGATAGTAAAGTTTGCAAGTATAGAGATAAAGAATTACCTTCGCCCTTGGTTTGTCTATCCCAAGCCTTGGGATAGAAATCCCCAACCTTGGGACACGCATCCGCAACCTTGGGATAAACTTTGCAAACCCCGAAGACGAACGAACCTCATAACAACATCACCATCATGGCAGAATACAACATGCAGGAACTGAACCTGCCGGGAGAAGACGGCAAACGCATCCTCTACCCACGAATGAAACTATACGGGCAGGTGGACCTGGAAACCATCACCGAAAAGATAGCATACGCCTCATCCTTCACACGAGGCGACATCATCGGACTGATGCAAGCCGTCACCGACGAAATAGCCTACCAGATGGGACAAGGCTACTCCGTGAAGATTGACAACTTAGGAGTATTCACCCCCGCCCTCGGCCTGCGCCAAGACCGCGAACGGGAGACGGGCGAAGAAGGAGACACCAAGCGAAACGCAGCCAGCATCTGCCTGAAGGACATTCACTTCAAGGCGGACAAAGAACTACTGTACCGTACAGCCCGCCAGTGCCATCTGAAACGTTCCGCCGACAAATTCCAACGCTCCTCACAGATGTTCTCTCCACAGGAACGGCTGGAACGGGCAAAAAAGTACCTGGAGAAGAACAGCTTCATGACCCAAGCCGACTATTGCCGATTGACCGGCTTATTGAAGTCCACCGCCTCCCGCGAGTTGCGCGAATGGATAGCCAATCCCGAATCGGGCATCGACTATAAAGGAAGAGGGACACACAAGATTTATATTTTAAAGAAACAGTAACCCGCATCCATTGAAGCCATAAGAACCATGAAGATACTACATACCAGCGACTGGCACCTGGGACACACCCTCTACAACTACGACCGCACTGCCGAGCAGCAAGCCTTCTTACGGCAACTCGCCTGCATAGTGGCCGAAGAGCAGCCCGACGCCATGGTGGTGAGCGGAGACATCTACCACTACTCCGCTCCTGCCGCCGCCACGCAGAAGATGTACACCGACGCCATGTTGGACATTCACCAAGCCTGCCCCGGAATGACCATCGTAGTCACTGCCGGAAACCACGACAGCAGCTCGAAATTGGAGATAGACAGCAGCCTATGGCAACACTTCGGCCTGAACGTCGTGGGGAACATCGAACGTACGGCCGAGGAAGTGAATCTGGACAAGCACATCATCGAGGTAAAAAATGAAAAAGGGACAACGGGCTACGTTATTGCCGTGCCCCACGTCTATCCGCAAAACTTCCCCTTGCTGGACTCTGAAACACCGCGCGACCAACGGCAGGCACGCTTCTTCCAGGCGTTGCTGGACGAAGTGAAAAAACGGAATACGGCACAGCTGCCCGTCGTCCTCATGGCTCATCTCTCCATCGAAGGCAGCGACCGCAGCGGACACGATGAGAGTATTGGCGGAATAGAGTATGTTCCCCTCAGCGTTATGGGAGAAGGGTACGACTATCTGGCACTCGGGCACATCCATTGCCCTCAGGACATCAAAGGCAGTCATCACCACGCACGCTATTGCGGTACCCCCCTCCCCGTCAGCTTCGACGAAACCTATCCACACTCCGTCTCCATCGTCAAGTTGGAGAAAGGTGCAGAACCACAAATCAGTACAAGGGAAATTGAAAATACAATTCCCCTCGTCACGCTTCCCCATGACCCGACGCCTTTCGAAGACGCCTTGAAATTACTGGAAGAATACTCGGAAGAGACACCTGCATACCTCCGTCTGAATGTGCTGACAAACGGCTACCTGCCACCCGACTGCAACGAAAAAGCCTCGAACGCCGCCAAAGGCAAGGCATGCAAATACTGCTACATCAAGACCACCCGAGAGCGGCAGGCTGACACTGACGAGAGCAAGCATATCTCCATCCAGGAAATGCAGGAAATGTCTCCTCTGGAAATTGCCAGACTCTACTACCGCGAAACCGAAGGAGAAGAGATGGATGCGGAGCTTTGCCTGTTGATGGAAACTGCCGTGCAGAAAGTAAAAAGCAAGAACAACCCATAATCATCCGTCCGGAACATGAAACTCCAGAAACTCACCATAAAGAACCTTGCCTCCATAGAAGATGCCGTCATCGACTTCGAGAACGGACTGCTAAGTGAAGAATCCCTCTTCCTTATCTGCGGAGAGACGGGGGCAGGCAAGACAACCATTCTCGACGCCATCTGCCTGGCACTCTACAATGACACGCCCCGCATGGACCATGCCGAGAACGAAAAATACAAAGACCTGAACCAGACTTTCTCTGCCAAAAAGGAAGACATTGCCATCAACGACAGCCGGCAACTGATGCGCCGTAACACCAGTGAAGCATGGACGGAGCTGGAGTTTACCGGCTCGAACGAAACGCCCTACACTGCCCGATGGTACGTGGCACGGGCGCACCGCAAGATTTCAGGAACCGTGCAGGATGTGCGCTGGACATTGGAAAACAGAAAGACCGGCATACAACTCAACAAAAAAAATGAGATAAAAGCGGAAATACAAGCTGCAGTGGGGTTGACCTTCGAACAATTCTGCCGCACCACCATGCTGGCGCAAGGCGACTTCACCAAGTTCCTGCAAAGCAAGGAAGGCGAAAAATCGGATATTCTGGAAAAGCTGACCGGTACAAGCATCTACTCCGAAATAGGTGCCGAAATATATGCCGCCACCAAGCAAAGACGGACGGAATACGAAAACCAGAACCGGAAGCTGGAAAGCATCCACATCCTGGCAGAAGAAGAAGTCGCCGCAATCAATGAAGCCATAGCCACGCAAAATGCCGGAGTCAAGGAAGCCAATAAGCAGAAAAACATCGCCCTCGCTAGACGGGACTGGCTGAAGAAATACGCCGAACTCCTCCTCGCCTGTGAACAGCAAAAGAAGATGTGGGAAGGGAAGCAAGCGCAACTGCAATCGAACGAATTCAAACAGAAAGAACTGCTGATTAAGGAATGGAATGCCACCGCCGATGCCCGCAACTGGCTCTCTACCTTGAAACAGCAGCAACAGCAACAACAACAGAACCATGCACAAGCCGGGATGCTGAAAGCATCCTTTGCCCGGCTGGACGGAGGAAGCAAGTGGCTATGCAGTTTCCTGAAAGAGCAAGAAGACAAGCTGCATCGTGCCGAGAAGTACTTGCAAGAGCACTCGCCCTTACTGCCCATGTTCGAACAAAGCCAGTCCATCATTACCGGCCTAAAATCCGCACTCGATGCCCAAACGCGCATCGGCACCTACAACGCGCAGCTTGAAAGACTTGCCGCACAACAACCCGTGAAGGTTAAAGAGCGCACCGATAAGGAAGCCGCCCTCGCCCGGAAAGAACAAGAGAACCATGCACTGCAAAACGAAATAAACCTACGGAACAAGCAGCTTGAAACCATAGACCACCCTGCCCTGCAGGACAAGAAAAACAAACTCGACACCGGACGGGAGAACCTGCTACAAGCCTTGAATGCCTTGTCTCTGCTGGCTGAAACGGAAAGGACACTGAACGAGGCAAAGGAAAACGAAAAGACGTTGAACGCCAAAGTGGAGGCGTGCCAAAAGCAATACGTCCTCCTGCAAACGGCATTCGACAGCAGGAAAACAAGTTATGATGACATCCGCACCCTGTATGACAAGCAAAAGGAAGCCATAGAAGAGTGGGCAAAGGAAGCACGCTCCCGGCTTGTCGTCGGGGATACTTGCCCCGTGTGCGGACAAGAAATAAAATCGCTCTACAAAGATGAAGATTTCCAGTCTGTCCTTGCTCCCATACGCACATCCCTGGAAACAAGAGAGAAAGAATACAAGGAAGCCGAGCAGGCATTGAACAACAACCGGACAGAATCCAAGACCTACGGAACACTGGCAGAGAATGCCCGTCAGTCTACAGCAAGAGCACTCCGGAGCTACAACCTTGCCCACGCTGACGCACAAGCCCAATGCGCCCGATGCAACGGCATCGGCCTCTCCGACACCATCGGCGAAACTCTGAAGAAGCTATTGGAAAAGAACAAGCTGGAATCGGAAAAACTGAACGAAAAGCTCGCGGAAGTTCAAAGGCTCAGCACACAAATCACAACTCTGCAACGGCAAAAGGATGAATGCCAGAAAAGCGTGGACGCTGCACGCCAAGCCTTCAACTCTGCCGACAGAAGGCTGAATGAGCTGAAAAACAGCATCGTCAATTACGAGTCGCTCACCGCCAACGAAAAGGAGAACATACGTGCCACCATAGACCGCATCACTCCCCACATCCTCTGGGAGGGATGGAACACGGAATGGGAAAACTCCCCCCTCTCCTTTATTGACCGCCTGACGCAAGCTACGCGCAACTACCGGCTGGCACAGGAAAAACAAAGAGAACTGAAGTCCGCCATTGCCCTTATCCATAAAGAGCTGGAAGGGATAAACATCAACAGGGAAAGCATCGATGCCGCATTCCCCGACTGGCGTAACGCACCTGCAACAACACAGGAAACGGAAATCAAAGAGCTGGGGATAGCCTGGAATAATCTGAATGCACAAGCAAGCGGACTGAAACAAAGCATATCCTCCACCGCAGACCAGATGGCAAGGCTGCAAAAGGATTTAACCGGATTCTATGCCGTCAATCCCACTCTCGACGAGGAGCGTATCACGGTCCTATCCGCTTGGTCCGGCCCACGGATAGAAGCATTGCGTGCCTCATTGCAGACAATCAAAGAGGAAGAAGTAGCTGCATCAACCGCCTTTCATCTGACCACCGGACAAGTGGAAGAGCACATCAGCCGGAAGCCCGAAATAGAAGAAAATGAAAACCTCGAAACCCTGGATGCACTCATCGCGAATCTCGAAGAAAAGATAACCGTCGGCAACCAGTCCATCGGCCAGCAGAAGTTACGTCTGGAAGAAAACATGCGCAACATCGACCGGATAAAGGAAGAGAAGGAACATGCTGACCGGCTACGCGAAGAGTATCTGAAGTGGGACCGCCTCTGCCGCCATTTCGGTGACGAACGGGGAAAAAACTTCCGCAACATAGCCCAGAGCTTCGTCCTGAAAGAGCTGCTGGCAGGTGCCAATTTCTATCTGCAACACTTGACCGACCGCTACGAACTGGAATGCCAGGCCGGCTCGCTCACCATCCTGCTGCGCGACTTCCATCAAGGAGGAGCGGCGCGTCCGGCATGCACCTTGTCGGGCGGTGAAAGCTTCCTGGTATCTCTGTCGCTTGCCCTCGGACTTTCTTCCCTCAGCCGCCAGAGCCTCTCGGTAGACACTCTGTTCATAGACGAAGGCTTCGGCACACTGAGCAGCGACTACCTGAACACCGTCATGGATACATTGGAAAAACTACACCAGATGGGTGGCAAGAAGGTAGGCATCATCAGCCACGTGGAAGGACTGAAAGAACGCATAAAGACCCAGATACAGGTACGGAGAATAGACAGTTCAAGAAGCGAAATAGAAGTGATGAATACCCTCTAAGCCGGTATTGGGATAAAGAAAACAAATGTTTTTCGGCTCTCGATAGTACAAGCACCTGCATTATTGTGTATTTTTGCACATTCATAAAAAAGAAAAGACAATGAAAAAGTTCATGAAAGGAGTCCGGTTTACTCCTAAAAACTATTCCGACGAAGTAGAAGCCAAAATTCAACATTATAAGAAAGAAGGGTATAAACTGCCGATGCGAAGCGCACTCCGTACCGAGGAGCAGTTGGCCGGTATCCGTGCAAGTGCCAAAATCAACACTGCCCTGCTGGATTATCTCTCCGAGAACATTCGCGAAGGCATGTCCACAGCCGAAATTGACCATATGGTGTATTGCTTCACCACAGACCACGACGCCATCCCCGCCCCCTTCATGTACGAGGGCTTCCCCAAAAGTGTGTGTACCAGCATCAACGATGTAGTGTGCCACGGCATTCCCAGCACCAGGGAATTCCTGAAAAGCGGTGACATTGTAAATGTCGATGTATCCACCATCTACAAAGGTTACTTTGCCGACGCATCACGCATGTTCATGATTGGCGAAGTCAGCCCCGACATGCAGAGACTGGTGCAGGTCACCAAAGAATGCCGTGACATAGGCATACAAACCGCACAGCCTTGGGCACGCCTCGGTGATGTAGGTGCCGCCATCCAGGAACATGCGGAAAAGAACGGATATAGCGTGGTACGCGACCTTTGCGGACACGGCTGTGGCGTCAAGTTCCACGAAGAACCGGATGTGGAACACTTCGGCAAACGTGGAACGGGCATGCTGATAGTACCCGGCATGACATTCACCATCGAACCGATGATTAACATGGGAAGCTACGAAGTCTTTATCGACGAAGCCGACGGATGGACCGTCTGCACAGACGACGGACTGCCTTCTGCCCAATGGGAAAGCCAAATCCTGATTACTGAAGACGGAAACGAAATATTGACACAATAAGGCGGACACTTCAAAACATCTATGGAGATATTATTACTGATTATAGGGACAATCATCGGAACCGTAGTCGGCTATCTGGCGGCAGACCGCAAGTCTGCCGCACTGAGGGCGGAAATCAGCGGGACAAAGAAGGAAATAGAATTATTGAAGCTGCAGAAGGAAGAAGCCGAAGCATTGCACAAACGCATGAACATCGAGTTCGAGAATCTCTCCAACCGTATCTTCCAGAGCAAAGCCGAAGACTTTACCAGGCTGAATGCCGAACACCTGGGCAATCTGCTCCGTCCGCTGGGGGATAATCTGAAGGACTTCCGCCAGAAGGTGGAACAAGTATACAGTGCCGAAGCCAAAGAACGTTTCTCGCTGGGAGAACGCATCAAGGAACTGGTGGAACTGAACAATCGCCTCAGCGAAGATGCCAACAACCTGACCCGTGCCTTGAAAGGAGATTCGAAGATGCAAGGCAACTGGGGTGAAATGATTTTGGAACGTCTGTTGCAAGCCTCCGGACTGATTGAAGGAGAACACTACTTCCGTCAGGAGTTTCTAAAAGACGAACGAGGCGAAGCCATCATCAATGAAGAAAGCGGGCAAAAGATGCAGCCCGACATCATTGTAAAGTACCCCGATGAACGGGAAATGATTATCGACTCCAAAGTGTCGCTAACAGCATATGCCGCCTATACCTCCGCCGAAAGCAAAGAGGAACAGGCACACTTTCTGAAAGCACACCTGCAATCCGTCCGCGCCCACATCGACGAACTCAGCCATAAGGACTACTCGCACTATGACACTCAATCGCCGGATTTCGTTATGATGTTCATCCCTACCGAAGGTGCTTACTTCCTCGCCATCCAAAGCGATGCCCACCTCTGGGAATATGCCTACAACAAAAAGGTGGTACTGATGAACCCCACCAACCTGATTAGTGCCCTGCGCCTCTCGCTCGACCTTTGGAAGAAAGAGAACCAGGTAAAGAATGTGCAGGCTATCATCAAGCGCGGCACCATCTTATATGAAAAAATTGCAGGCTTTACCGACACCTTCCTCGGTATCGGCGACCGGCTGACCAGCCTGCAAAGGGATTACGACAAAGCCTTCAACCAGCTTTCGGACGGTAATGGCAGCGTAGTGCGCCAAGCCGAAATGCTGAAAGGCATGAGCCTCACTCCTAAGAAACGCATTTCTCCAAGATTGCTGCCCAAAGACACCCTTCAAGAAGAAACAGAAGAGGACAACAACAACACTCAATAAAAAAACATCCAACATGGAAACTCTGAAGGACTGCATTCTCCTTCATCAATATCAAGGAATAAAGAAAAAGCGACGAAAAATCCACTCCACTTTCTTTCATTAGAGAGGAAATGACTCGAATAAAAAAACTCCGGCAAAACCATGAAGGCCATGCCGGAGTTTTTTTATTATCTCAAGACGGACAAGGAAGATTATCCGCCAAAGTTATCGAACATCAGGTTCTGAGCCGGAACACCGAGGTCGTCAAGCATCTTCTCAACAGCTTTCGACATCGGGCCGGGACCACACATGTAGTATTCGATGTCTTCGGGAGCTTCGTGGTCTTTCAAGTAAGTCTCGTAAATTACGTTGTGTACGAAGCCCGGAGTATACTTCACGCCCGCTGCATCGGCGGCAGGGTCGGGACGGTCTAATGCAAGATGGAACTTGAAGTTTGGGAAATCCTTTTCTATCTGCAGGAAGTCTTCCAGATAGAACACTTCGTTCAACGCACGCGCACCGTAGAAGTAGTTCATCACGCGGTCTGTAGTGCGCAGTGTCTTCGTCATGTGCATAATCTGTGCACGCAACGGAGCCATACCGGCACCACCGCCGACCCACATCATCTCCCTCTTGGAATCGAATATCGGATGGAAGTCTCCGTAAGGACCACTCATGATTACCTTATCACCCGGTTTCAAGGTAAAGATATAAGAAGAAGCAATACCCGGCATTACATCCATGAAGCCCGGACCCTGATCTTTCGGCTTGAACGGAGGCGTAGCGATACGTACCGTCAACATGATGCGGTCGCCCTCGGCAGGATAATTGGCCATAGAATAGGCACGGATGGTTTCTTCGTCATTGCGGCACTTCAAGCCCAACAGACCGAATTTCTCCCATGCAGGCAAGTATTCCTTACCGATAAGTTCCTTGTCGATATCCTTATCATAATCCATCGAATATTTAGGAATCTTAATCTGCGCGTATGAACCCGGAACAAAATCCATGTGCTCGCCTTTGGGCAATGCAACGATAAACTCTTTGATGAACGTAGCCACATTCTTGTTGGAGATAACCTCGCACTCCCATTCTTTCACGCCCAGCACGCTTTCGGGAACCTTGATGGCCATATCACCCTTCACCTTCACCTGGCAACCCAGACGCCAGTGGTCTTGTATTTGCTTACGGCTGAAGTGCGGAGTCTCAGAAGGCAGGATTTCGCCTCCGCCTTCCACCACCTGGCATTTGCACTGTCCGCAGGAACCTTTACCACCACAAGCGGAGGAAAGGAACACACCATTTACAGACAGCGTATTCAGCAATGTAGAACCGGAAGCTACGTCCAGTTCCTTCTCGCCATTGATAGTCAGTTTCACATTACCTGAAGGCACCAGGAAATTCTTGGCAACCAGCAGGATAACAACAAGCAGGAGGACAACCACGAGGAATACTCCAATGCTTGCTAATATCATATTCATATCCATTGTTCTATTCCTTTCTTTTAGATGTTCAAACCAGAGAAACACATAAATGCCATTGCCATCAGACCTACTGTGATAAACGTTATACCCAGTCCTTTCAGTGGAGCCGGAACGTCAGAATAGGCCATTTTCTCACGGATGGCAGCCAAGCCTACGATAGCCAGCAACCAACCGATACCTGAACCAAACGCATAAGAAACAGCATCAGCAATACCACCGATGAATTTCGGATCGCTCTCGCCCAGCGTGATGCGCTGCTGCATGAAAAGAGAAGCACCCATGATGGCACAGTTTACAGCAATCAGCGGCAAGAAGATACCCAGTGAAGCATACAGCGAAGGGCTGAAACGCTCTACAATCATTTCCACCAACTGAACGATAGCTGCAATTACGGCAATGAAAAGAATAAAACTCAAGAAACTGAGGTCAACGCCTTCAATGATTGCGTTGGCAGCCAGCACCTTTGTCTGCAATAAATAGTTGACCGGAAGTGTAACTACCAACACGAAAGTTACGGCGATGCCCAGTCCCACAGCAGTCTTCACATTCTTCGATACGGCAAGGTAAGAACACATACCGAGAAAGAATGCGAATATCATGTTGTCCACAAAGATAGAGCGGACGAATAAACTTAATAAATGTTCCATAATCTTTATAAGTAGTTAAGTAGTAAGTAAAAAGTAGTAAGTAGAAAAATGATTCAGAGTATCTGATTCCAACTACTGGTACTGAATGCTGACTACTTCAAATTATTACTTTTCCTGCAATTCTTTGTGACGTGCACGCTGATACCAGATGATGCAGGCACAGATAATCAGTGCCATCGGCGGCATCAGCATCAAGCCGTTGTTCACATACCCCAACTTCTGCAAAGGCTCATAGTTCAAGATGTTGAAACCGAGCAGTGTTCCCGAACCCAGGAGTTCGCGGAAGAAAGCTACGATTACCAGAATCTTGGCATATCCCAAACCGTTGCCCACACCGTCAAGGAAAGACTCCCAAGGACCGTTCTGCATGGCAAATGCTTCCAAGCGTCCCATCAGGATACAGTTGGTGATAATCAAACCTACATATACAGAAAGCTGTACACTTACGTCGTAAGCAAAAGCTTTCAGAATCTCACTTACGATAGTCACCAATGCGGCAACCACCACCAACTGAACAATGATACGGATACGGTTGGGTATCGTCTTGCGCAACAGTGAAATCACTACGTTGGCAAATGCCGTAATCACCGTCACCGAAAGACCCATCACGATGGCGGGCTCCAGCTTGGCAGTAACAGCCAAAGCAGAACAGATACCCAATACCTGCACGGTGACGGGGTTATTCAGTCCCAGCGGAGTAGAGAATACTTCTTTATTCTTCTTTGAAAACAATTGTCCCATATTCTTATTCCTCCTCATTATTATTAGTTAAAAAGTTCTTGTAGCTGTTCAGACAAGCCTTCAACATGGCATCCACACCAACAGAAGTGATGGTACCACCGGAAATGCCGTCTACCTGATAGTCAGCTTTTTCTACCTTGCCGTTCTTCACAACACCGAGAGCTATCTCACCATTCTCAAGCGTCTTCTTACCGGGGAATTCTCCCTGGAAGTGTGCGCTTGCGATTTCGGCACCCAGACCCGGAGTTTCGCTGGCATGGGAAAAATAAACACCGTAAACGGTATCCTTGTCGCTGTTCAGCGCAACATATCCCCAGATAGCACCCCAAAGGCCAGCACCGTAAACGGGAAATACATATTTTTTTTCACCATCAACCTCTGCTACGAACACGTGCAGACGGTTATTTTCTTTGGCTTCCTTCTCGTAAGCGGTGGCAAACGCACCGGTATTCTCTGTCAGAGTACCGTCAACGTTCATCAGCATATCGCCCTTTACATATTTATTATATTCGGCTTCAGCATCCTTCACGTCCTTGACGTTGAGCGCAGCAAGAATCTGCTTCTTCGTGTCAAGTTCCACATTCTTGTTCTGCGTCTCGCGCAAGGAAGAACTTACGAATGCCAGCAGGAATGCAACGATAACAACCATTACCGAAGCATAAATGATAGTATAACTATTACTATTGGTATTCATTTCTTTTCCGGTATTTAATTGTTAGACTTGATTGCACGTTTCTCGCGACGGCTGATGTTACCCTGTACCACACAGTAGTCAATCAGCGGAGCGAAGATATTCATCAGCAGGATGGCAAGCATCATACCTTCGGGATAACCGGGGTTCAGCACACGGATAATGATTGCCATTGCACCAATCAGGAATCCGAAGATATACTTACCGGTCTCCGTGCGTGCCGATGTAACGGGGTCGGTAGCCATGAACACGGCACCGAAACAGAAACCACCCAGCACGAGGTGCTCGTACCACGGCATCTGCGCCATCGGAGTGTCGGGCCCGATTGCATTGAACACCCATGCCATGAAGGCACCGCCTACGAATACGGAGAACATCGTCTTCCAGCTTGCAATGCCCGTCCACAACAGCAGGATGGCACCCAAGGCAATGGCGATAACGCTTGTCTCGCCGATGGAACCCGGAATAAGACCGGTCACCATATCCCAAGAGAACTCAGGAACAGTGCCCGAAGTAGCGGCAGCACCCAGCGGAGTAGCTACCGTCAGACCGTCTACCGACTGTCCCAGACCGAGGATACTGTCGTCCGATACCCAAACGGCATCACCGGACATCTTCGTAGGATAGGCGAAGAATAGGAATGCACGGGTAATCAAGGCCACGTTGAACACGTTCATGCCCGTACCACCGAATACTTCCTTGGCAAAGATTACGGAGAATGCAGTGGCAACTGCCAGAATCCACAACGGGCAGTCCACCGGAACAATCATCGGAATCAAGATACCGGAAACCAAGAAGCCTTCCTGAATCTCCTCCTTCTTCCACTGAGCCACTACGAACTCAATGCCGAGACCTACCACATATGATACAATGATTTTTGGCAATACAGCCAGGAAACCGTAGATGAACATTTCCCAGAAGCCTCCGGCAACACCAGTAGCGTGGAAATGCTGGTAACCTACATTATACATACCGAACAACAGCGCCGGTACCAACGCAATGACCACCATCGACATGATGCGTTTGCTGTCAATGGAGTCGTGAATATGCGTTCCCGATTTCGAAGTGGCATTGGGCACGAACAAGAATGTTTCGAAGCCATCGAACACCGACTGAAATGCGTGGAATTTGCCGCCCTCTTCAAAGTTCGGCTTTATCTTGTCGAGATAATTTCTTAACGCTTTCATTTATCAAATTGATAATTGAGAATTGAAAATTGAGAAATAGCTGCGCTACATTATGCCAGGCAACTCATATCACAACGTTCAACTATCATTTTTATTTTTAAATTCTTAATTCTTAATTGCATTACGCCATTTCGGCACGGAGCATATCGAGTCCGGCACGTACGATACGCTGCACTTCCACCTTGGAAGAACATACGAATTCGCAGAGAGCGAAGTCCTCGGGAGCTACTTCGTAGATGCCCAGAGCCTCCATACGGTCAATATCACCTGCAATAATTGCTTTCACCAAATATTCGGGGAAGATGTCCATCGGGAATACTCGGTCGTATTCATTGGACATGATCATGTGACGTTCACCACCCTTGATACGGGCATCTATCACATATTCCTTCTTACCTATCAACCAGCTGAAGTAAGAGCGGCTGACACTGAATTGATTGAAGCGCGGCATAATCCAACCCAGCATTTCATGGATTTCGTCTCCTTCGGGAATCACTGTCAGTTGATTGTGGAAAGAGCCGAGGAAACCGTTCGGAGCAACCTTCTTACCGGTCAGCACGTTACCGCTGATGTAGCGAAGATCTTTGCCGGTAGTCACGTTTCCTTTGAAAACGTTCGTCAGCAAAGCACCGACTTTCAGCTTGCAATAAGCGGGTTTCAACACTTCAGAACCTGTTACGGCTACCGTACGGGTCAAATCTACACGACCGGTATTCATCAAACGTCCGATGAAGAGTACAGCTTCGGCACTGATGGTCCAAACCGTTTCGCCCTTCACTACGGGAGAGATGTGGTTAATCTGTACGCCCACGTTACCTGCCGGATGCGGTCCGTCGAAAGCAGTCACGGTAACGTTCTTGGCCTGCACAAGAGCAGCAGCCTTCTGTTTTACACTAATACCCAGATACGTCTTTGCCATCTTTGACAAAGCGTCGAGCCCCGTCTGGAAGTTTGCTTCTTCTCCTTTCAGAGCGAATTCGAAATCGGGAGCCAGCGGATTACTGTCGAAAGCCGAAATGAAAATAGCTTTCGGAGTCACCGTCGGGTCAGCGATAACGTCGTACGGACGTTGGCGGATGAAAGCGAACATACCTGCCTGCAAAAGAGCTTCCTTCACTTGCCGGCCGTTCATCTTGGACGGGTCCATCTTGCCGAATTCCTCATAGTCTTGCTCAGTGGCAGCCTCTACGACGATGTTCAGCACCTTGCGGCGCGCACCACGCTCCACGCTTGTCACTACGCCACTGACGGGCGAAACAAATTTCAATTCAGGATGATTCTTGTCGATAAACAAGGGTCCCCCGGCCATCACATATTCCTGCTCTTTGACCACCACTTTCGGAGTGATGCCTGTATAGTCATCGGGAACCAGCGAATAGAATCCCGGTTCCTTAACAGACACAAGTTCCTGTGCAGCAGTGCCTTTCAGGTTAATGTCAAGGCCTTTACGTAATTTAATTACATTTGCCATGCGTTTATTTAAAATAATGGTTTCATTAATTTGCCGCAAAAGTAGCAAAAAAGAACGTGAATAAAGAGTAAAAAAGAAAGGAATTACGGAGAAATTTCCGTAATCCCTTTCGTTAACGAACACGAGAATTAAGAATTAGGGGGTTAGGGAATTAAATATTAGCCCCCTGCGGAGTTTTAACGCAGCCCATTAGTCCCTAATCCTTATCATCACTTTTCTTCTGCAAACATCGGGTCCCATGCCGGCAGGCGGATAGGTTTTTGTTTGAACAATTCCATCACTTTGGCAGGAACATACTTTGTCTCCACCACCAAGCGGAACATGTATTCGTTGAACCACTCATCGGTCATGATGAGATGTCCCTGATAACCGGAGGCGGCTCCCCAACTGTTCTCTACCATCCATTTCAAGGGTTTCCCGTCCTTGTCCAGGTCAACGGCCATCAGGGTCATGGCGTGGGAAGAGCCGCTGGAGAAGGTCTGGATACGTTGCTTCTTGTCCATCCCGAAGGTGGTGCCCATCAGTGACTCGTAGTCATAGTTTTTCACATCAAGCAGGCCGCGCTCGGAATTCAGGAACTTGCCCACATCGCAAGAGAAGTACATCATGGTGCTGTCCTTCAAGGAAGCGATGGCCATCTCTTTGATGTCCTCTACGGGCAGGTTGACATAAGTCCAGTTCTTACCATCGTAACGATGACGGTCGTAGTCTATTTCATAACACTTGTAATATTCGCGGCTGGGGTCGTTCATCAACATTACGTAGTTGGTCAGCAGTTGCTTGTCTCCATATTTCTCAAGGAAGGACATAGGAGTGTGATGCTCTGTCTCCACGGGATTCCCCTTGGCATCGTGACGGACATAGTCGAACTCCGTGGGAGGTACACCGAGATTCAGCACCAGCATGCGGTAGATGGTTCCGAGCATCGTGGTTTTCTCCTTCTCCAAAGTTGCTGGCTTGGCACCGGCAGCAGCCATATCACGCAGTTGCAGGCCATACTCTTTCAATTTCAGAGAGATTAGATTAGCCATGCGGGAGGTGTTTTCACTGCTGTTTGTTTCGGGCATGGCATCTTTAGGCACAAGGCCGTATTTAGAGACGATATCAGCCACACCGGTGAAGGTGCCTCCGTCGCTTAACGGATGCTGGAAGAGCCATTCTACAGTCTTGTCGGCCAAGGGACTCTTGGCTGTGTCGATAACGCCCTGCAGGAAAAGATTGGACTTCTCCAGCTGGTCCCAAAAGAAGGGATAGATTTCGGAAAACTCGAAAGACTGGAAACCGTATTTGGCAAGGGTCTTGGCACGCATCACGTTGAGCCCGGTGAACAGCCAGCAACGGCCGGACGACTTCTGGTCGGTGATGCCTCTGGACTCTACCTTGACGGAGAAGTGGGTATTCATACCCTGCATGTTCTCCTGGTTGAGTGCCAGTCTGCGGATGTCGTTACTGCCTATGGCATTGCGGAGAGCCTTGTCGGCAGCCGTGCCTTGATAACTTTGCTTGATTTGTCCAAGCATTTCGGGGCTGATGCCGCCTTTTCCTTCCTGTGCCTGCACAGAGAGCAGTGCGGCACCCAGAACAATTACAGATAAAAATCGTTTCTTCATTCAGATTATGTGTTTTTAGTTATTGATGTCTTGCTTCGTGGAGCAGCAGACAAAAGTAATGCCTTTTTTTGATAAATTTAGCGACATCTTTAGATTTATTATCTATTACTGTGAAAACTATTCGAGATAAAATAGTTTCCTTTGCACCCACATTTCGTACGACATGAAAAAATATATACCAAGCATTATCGCACTGGTGCTGTTTGCCACCACCTTTTATACCCTGGAACTGACTGCGGCCACCACGAACGACAGCGTTCCTGCACTAAGCCCCAAAGAGCTACGCAAGCAAAAGGTAGCACGCCGGAACCTGCATTACAATATTCTGGGCGGGCCCAGCTACACTCCCGACTTCGGTGCCGTGCTGGGAGGAAGCGCCTTAATGACCTTCCGCATGAATCCCAGCGACACCACGCAGCTACGCTCCGTAGTGCCCATGGCCATCGCCTTCATGTTCAACGGCGGTATCAACCTTTTCTCCAAACCTCAACTCTTCTTCAAGGGCGACCGTTTCCGCATCTTCGGAAAATTCAGCTACAAGAATACGGAAGAAAACTTTTACGGCATCGGCTATAATACCAATAAAGATTACGTACGAAGCGACAGTACCAGCAAATACCGGTACAGCGGTGTGCAAATAAATCCTTGGTTCCTCTTCCGACTGGGCAACAGCAACATCTTTGCCGGACCTCAAATAGACATCAATTACGACCACTTGACAGAACCCGGCAAGTTTCTGGCAGACGAACCTTCGTACAAAGAGGCAGGCGGTACGGCCAACGGCTACAACAACTTCAACTCCGGTCTCGGCTTCCTGCTGACATACGACAGCCGCGACGTCCCCGCCAACGCCTACCACGGCATGTATCTGGATTTCCGAGGCATGATGTACGCCAAATTCATCGGCAGCGACCAGACCTTCTACCGCCTGGAGATAGACTACCGCCAATACAAGTCACTGGGCAAGCGCAGAGTGCTTGCGTGGACGGCACAGACAAAGAACGTGTTCGGCAACGTCCCACTGACGCAATATGCCCTCACCGGAACGCCTTTTGACCTGCGCGGCTACTACATGGGGCAATATCGCGACAAGTCCTCGCACGTGGTCATGGCAGAGTACCGGCAGATGCTCAATACTGACCGAAGCACCCGGCTAAAGCGGATGCTCAATCATATCGGGTTTGTAGCTTGGACTGGCTGCGGCTTCATGGGCCCCACTCCCGGCAAGATAGAGGGCGTACTGCCCAACTATGGTGTAGGACTTCGCATTGAAGTACAGCCACGCATGAACGTACGCCTGGATTTGGGCAAAAACACAGTAAACAACCAAATGCTGTTTTACTTCAATATGACAGAAGCGTTTTGAGTAACGCCTTGCCCCGCCGTATCCACCCGTCTCCCTCCTATGGGAAATGATGATTAAAAGGCTTTTAATTACATCTCACTCACAAGATTATTCAACCTCACCTCTATTGGAATCCTGCTTCCTTATTACATCGGCATGCCTTGAAGCACAAACATTACATCCTGAGACACGAATATTCTGTTTTTCCTTTCTTTTTCTTGCGCATCGGCAAAAGATTATCCATGCTTTTGGCAATCACGTTCCTTTTTCCTCAAAAAAACAGCAACAGACGCAGCCATCGTAAGCTGGAACTCGAAGAAAATATGCCAGACACACCGATATACTATGTACAGAGAATTCCACTTTGTCAGGTTCTCATTTATGCAAAAATATCACTCCGCTGGATATAAGCTATCACATCGCCTTTATTGACCACATCCCCTTGCTTGGCACAGACGTCTACCACACGTCCAGTAAATCCGGTCCATATCTTCTCGTATTCGCCCCACGGCGTAGAGATGTAGCAGAACACCTCATCATGCTGGTATTTGCGTCCGATGAAAGGAGCAGAAGAAGGACCTTCGACGGAAACCTCCCAAAGCACTTGCCCTTTGGAAGGTGCGATTATCGGGTCTGCCTTGGCACGCTTCAACTTTTTGATTTCCTCCTCCGAATATCCGCTCTTGACCATAGCTGCATCCTTAGCACGCTGCAAATCATCTTCAAAACGCTTTTTGGCTACACCGGACTTATAATCTCGATACTGACGGTCGTGCATGGCGAGTTCAAATAGTTCCTCGTCATCGTCACCATATTCCCAACCGCTTTCGTCCATCTCCTTCCGGTATGCATCCAAGGCATCCGGATAGTTCAGCTGCGGGTCTGTATCCACGAACTCAAAGCCCTTGGACTTGGCCAGTTCCACTATCTCGGGCGCCAGAGTACCGGGCAGACGTCCGCTCTTGCCCAGAATCATGTCCCACGTATGGTTGTCTATCATCGTCCAGCGTTCCTCCCCCTTCACCTGCTGCATGAGGTTCATCAGAGCCACATTCTTCACATACTGGCTGAAAGGAGTCACCAAAGGAGGATACCCCAGCTTGGGCCATACATATTCCACTTCATCGAACAGCATGACGAGCAGGTCGTCCAGACTGAGCTCCGGCTCGTTCTTGCCACGCAGTATCATGTTGATGCCGGAATGCACTCCCTTCAAGTCGGCCATCATGGAGCCCATCATGCCGCCCGGCAGACCGCACTTCAGCAATAGCGAGGACATATGCTTGTTGGTGGGGTCCATGAAGTAACCCAAGAAATCGTCGATGAACTCCTGCGTCATGGCACGGGCTTTCATGTAGGCCTTCATGTTTATGTCGGGCACCTGGAAGCCCAAGTCTTTCAGCATGGCCTGCACGGAGATGATGTCCGGATGAACCTTACCCCACGACATGGGCTCCATCGCCACATCAATGATATCGGCACCGTTCTCGCAGACTTCGAGAATGGAAGCCATGGAAAGTCCGGGACCGCTATGCCCGTGATATTGTATCAACACATCGGGGTACTTCTCCTTTATGGTTCTGACAAGCTGCCCCAGCATACCCGGACGCCCGATGCCTGCCATATCCTTCAAGCAAATCTCGGGTGCTCCGGCTTCAATCAGCTGGTCGGCAATGCCGACATAATATTCCACCGTATGGACGGGAGAATACGTGATACAGAGCGTGGCCTGCGGTATCATGCCCGCTTCCAGGGCATACTTGATGGAAGGAATTATGTTCCGTGTCTCGTTCAGTCCGCAGAAAATGCGGGTAATGTCCACTCCCTGGGCATGCTTCACCTTGTACATCAGCCGGCGCACATCTGCCGGAACAGGATACATACGTAGGGCATTCAGCCCGCGGTCGAGCATATGCGTCTGTATGCCTGCCTCCCTGAAAGGCGCGGTAAAAGCCCGTACAGCCTTATTGGGATTTTCACCATACAGAAGGTTTACCTGCTCAAAAGCTCCTCCGTTTGTTTCGACGCGTGCAAAACAGCCCATTTCAACAATCAACGGAGCAATGCGTACCAACTGGTCTACCCGAGGTTGATACTTACCGGATGACTGCCACATGTCCCGGTAAACAAGACTGAATTTAATTTCCTTTTTCATCATAGTCAATAATAAGAGATTTTTTTTCTTTGGTTAACTTAACATATACAAATATAAAGGATTATTCTGACATATAGTCGTAGAAAACCCTTAAAAAATCAGCGACAATAATATGTTATATATCATATTGCTACTACCCAATTATTATCAGATGAAATCTTTCAGTTCATGCTGCAACTTCTGGCGCGTAAAGAAGATGCGGCTTTTCACCGTTCCAAGCGGAAGGCCGAGACGTTCGGCAATCTCGCGGTACTTGAAACCGGACACGTGCATGGAGAAAGGAACTTTATAGTCGCGTGGAAGGGCGTTGACGATACGGTACATTTCTTTCAGGTCGTAGGCACCTTCGGTACTGGCAAAACCGGAATCCTGGGGCATGCTGAGGTGATACTGGTTGTCCGTTTGATCTACAAAAATCTGTTCCCGAACTATTTTACGATAATTATTGATAAAGATGTTACGCATGATGGTATACATCCAACCTCTGAAATTGGTACCGGTTTCAAATTTGCCTTCGTTATCCAAAGCCTTGAGAGATGTCTCTTGCAACAAATCATTGGCTTCTTCCCGGTCAGCTGTCAACTTGTATGCAAAGCGGAGCAGTTCTTCTTGCAATGCAAGCAAATCTTTTCTAAAACTGTAAGTATTCATACTTTGCTCAATTTTTAAATAGTTAATAATAGTTTAGTTAATACGTTTGCAAGTATAAGGAAGATTTGAAGCTCCAGAGGACGGAATACGGTTTTTCTTGGGGATAAAAACTATCATTTGACAGTTTTCACCCCCTTTCTGATAGTTTACAGGTGATATTATATACTGAAAACCATCATTTTTCCGAAGATTTCGTAAATGTTACGTGATTTTTTTATAGCTTTGCCTACATATAGGAAAACACTTTTATTACATAAAAACACTTTATTTTATGAAATCATTTCAATTCAAGTCACTTCTTCTGCTGGCTGCCCTCGTCATTTCCCTGCCCTCCTTCGGACAAGGACTGAAGGCGTTCAAGCTGAAGAACGGTCTTTCCATATATATATGGGAAGACGAATCCAAATCGGACGTATTCGGACTGGTAGGCGTACGTGCCGGTTCCATCAATGACCCTGAAGAGTACACGGGACTTGCACACTACCTGGAACACGTCATGTTTAAAGGAACGGACAAGATAGGCGCGCTGAACTGGACGGAAGAAGAACCGATTTACAAGGAAATCATCGCCAAGTACGACCAGATGGCCGAAGAATCCGATCCGGCAAAAAAGGAAACCATCAGCAAGGAAATCAACGAGCTGACCGTCAAAGCCGGAAAATTGGGGCTTCCCAACGAATACTCCAACCTGATGGAAAGCATGGGTGCCAAAGAAGTGAATGCAGGAACCTACTATGACTGGACTTTCTATCACAGCTCCTTCCCTGCCTATCAGATAAACAAATGGCTGGAAATCTCCTCACAACGTTTCCTGCATCCCGTATTCCGTTCCTTCCAGTCAGAGCTGGAAAATGTGTACGAAGAATACAACCGTTCACAAGACGACCAAGGACGTGCGCAGAACCAGTTCGTGATGGAGAAAGCCTTTGAAGGACATCCCTACTCCCGTTCCATCATCGGCCTGCCCGAACATCTGAAAAATCCCCGCCTGAGCAGGCTGATTGACTTCTACGAACAATGGTATGTACCCGAAAACATGGTACTGGTGCTCGTAGGAAATATCAAAGCCCAACAAATCAGCGGACGCATCAATGCCACCTTCGGACGTCTGGCCGCTAAACCCGCACCCGAACGCAAGGCCTACCAGAACCTCGAAATAAAGGGCCGCAAACAGTACTCGGCCAAGATAGGATTCTATCCGCAAGTGACAATGGTATTCAACGGGGTGCCTGCCGGACATCCCGACGAAGATGCTCTGAACATCGCCCTGGCACTGCTGAACAACAACAGCCAGACCGGAACTATGGACAAGCTGGTACTGGACGGTGAGCTGACCAGCGCCGGAGCCTACGCCCGCACTTTCCGTGAACAAGGACGCGCCATCGTAGCAGCCATTCCGCTCTACGACGAAAATCAGCGTCGTTTCGAGTCTACCAAGAGCGCCGAAAAGAAAGCCTTGAAAGCCATCCAGCAAATCGCTACCGGAGAATTCGAGGACTGGAAAATTGATGCCATCAAAGCCGAGAAGTGCCGCCAGTTCGACCTGGAGATGGAATCGAACGAGGACAAGGCTATGATACTGATGAATGCTTTCTACAACGAGCAGGATTTAGGCGACATACTCAATTACAAGGACAAGATTATGGCCATCACCACTGACGACATCAAGCGGGTAGCCAAGAAATATCTGTCGGACAATTACTTGGCCCTATATATCGAAAAAGGAAAACCTGACAAGAACGCCAAGATTGAGAAGCCGGGATACAAACCCGTAGAACCTCCGGTAGGAAAAGAATCGCTCTATGCAACACAATTCAAGAACCTGCCCATCGGACAGATGGAGGAGAAATTCGCAAACTATGGTGAAGTGCAAATCAAGCAGCTGAATGAGCGTTCCAAGATGTACTACACACCCAACAAGGAGAACAACGTATTCCAGCTGATTGTACAATACGGAGTCGGTGAACGCGAATTCCCGAAACTCGGCTATGCCGCCCAGCTGATGAACAACGCAGGCATCATGGGAGCCTACGAACCGCAAGAGCTGAAAGAAGAACTCAGCAAACTGAACGCAACCTGCCACGTGACAGCCGATGACGACAATCTCTACATCATCATGGAGGGTTACGAGGCCACCTTGCCGCAAGTCTGCCAGCTACTTTCACGCCAGATTCTGATGCCAAAACTGGACGAAAAGCAACTGGCACGTCTGAAAGGTTCGGCAATGGGTATGCGCCAGCAGCGCAAAGACAACGTCAGCATCCTGAATGAAGCGCTACGCCAATACATGCTCTACGGAGAGAAATCAGACTACATCAAGGAACTGACCGACAAGGAGATTTACGAATTACAGATTTCAGAACTGACGGGAGACATCAACCGTGCCTCCAACTACGAGGCAAAGGTATTCTTCACCGGAACACTCCCCTTCGAGCAAGTATACGACATCCTGAGCAAGAACCTCCCGTTGGTGGCCAACGAACGCCCCTCCAACTCCCCGCAGGCAAAGGAGATGATGCCGGTGACCGAAAACACCGTCTACTTCCTGCCTAACAACGATGCAGAACAAGCCCAAATCCACCTCTACATCCCGATGCAGAAGACTGACAAGAAGGACGACGTGCTGCGTAGCGCATTCAACCAGTACTTCGGCCTTGACTTCACCGGTATCGTTCTGAACGAAATCCGCGAAAAACGCTCCATGGCTTATACAGCCTACGCATTCGTCGGCACGCAAGGCATAGCCGGAAAGGCAAGCTATCTGCGCGGCTACATCGGTACCCAGAACGACAAGGCAAATGATGCACTGGACGTACTGATGGGGCTCGTCAACGACATGCCGAAAAATCCGGAACGTATCGACAACATCAAAAGCTATCTCCGCCAAGCCATGCTGACCAGTCACCCCAGCTTCCGCAACAAAGCCATGGAACTGGTAGGCTTAGGCCACAGAGGCTACACGGACGACCCGGCCAAGGAAAATCTGCCGAAAATAGATGTACTGACCTTTGAAGACATCGTGAAGTTCTACGAAGAGAACATCAAAGGCAAACCATACTGCATTTCCATCATGGGCAATCCAAAGAACATTGACCTGAAGCGGCTGGAAAAATTCGGCAAGGTAGTGAAACTGAATGAACGAAAACTCTTCAACACGAAGGATGCATTGTTCTAACCCTGTCTTATCCCTTTAACAATCCTATCCTCGTTCCCCCTCATCAGGGGACGTGGAGTATAAAAGATTCCCCGACATTTCGGTTGCAAATGCCGGGGAATCTTATTTTTAATATCTGAAGCTCTTTTGCACAATGCCCGGAGTTTCACCGGAAAATCCCTAAGGTTCTCGGACGGCAGACAACAGACTACATTTCCTGCTCCTCTTCATTGCCCGAAAGGATAGGCAGACAAATCCTATACTTCACCGCCAGTATGCGGGTGACGAACACCGTCACACCACCCACAATCTGGCACACGAAAGCCTCCATCCCCAAAAGGTAGCATATCCAGTAGAAAGTCCCTCCCACCACACATGCCATCGCATAAATCTCCTTTCGGAATATCAGTGGAATTTCATTAATGAATACATCACGTATCACACCACCCGCAGCCCCGGTAATGCTGCCCATGATAATGGCTACCCAGAAAGGATAGCCCAGAGCGATGCTCTTGCCCACACCGACCACCGTGAACAGTGCCAGGCCGATACTGTCGAATATGAAGAATGTATTGTTCAGATGGATGAGATGCTTGCCGAAGAGAATGACCCACAACAAGGCCAGTCCGGTACAAATCAAGTAAATGGGATCCGTCATCCAGCCCGGGGTGACGTCCAGTAGCAGGTCGCGTATCGTACCTCCTCCGATGGCCGTCACAAAACCCACTACATACGCACCGAACCAGTCGAACCGTTTGGCCGAAGCCAGACGTATGCCACTGATGGCAAAAGCAAACGTACCGATAAAATCGAGTATCTGAACAAATGTTGGCATTATCATTTTGAAAATTAAAAATTATAAATTAAACAAGTACTTCGCATATCCGAAATTAAATCCAAGTATCCAAAATTGAAAAAGAAAGCAGGCATTTTCAACAGACATCCTGAAAATAATAGGCAAAGTAACAAATAATTTCCCTAAGAAAACGTATTTTTGTCGTATCATTTTTCACCAACTACGACAATGAAAATAACAATCGTATCGGGCGCACGCCCCAACTTCATGAAAATAGCCCCCATCTGCCGTGCCATAGACACTGCCAGAGAGGCCGGAAAGAACATCTCCTACCGCATCGTCTACACCGGTCCGCAGGATGACACAAGCCTGGATGCCTCGCTCTTCTCCGACCTCTCCATGAGGAAACCGGATGCCTGCCTCGGCGTCACCGGACACGACCACTCACAGGTGGCAGCTTCCATCATGCTTGCTTTCGAGAAAGAGTTGGACCAACATCCCGCCCAAATAGTACTGGTAGTAGACGACATGACCGCCACCATGAGCTGTTCCATCGTTGCCAAGAAACGTGGGCTGAAGGTGGCACACGTCATAGCCGGCACACGCTCCTTCGACATGAACATGCCCCGCGAGGTGAACCGCACCATCGTGGATGCCATCTCCGACTATCTCTTCACCGCCGGAATGATTGCCAACCGCAACCTCAACCAGGAAGGCATGATACCCGACTATATCCACTACGTAGGCAACATACTGATTGATACCATCCGCTTCAACCGACACCGTCTGGTGCAGCCCTTATGGTTCTCCAGCCTCGGCCTGCGGAAAGGAAACTACCTGCTGCTCACCCTCAACCGCCGCGACCTGCTGGAAAAGAAGACCGTATTGCACTCCCTGCTCCAGACCGTCATTGAAAAGGCCGACGGCATGCCTATCGTTGCCCCGCTGCACCCCTACGTGCAAAAGGCGGTGAAGTCGCTGGAACTGGATGCCCCCAACCTACACATCCTGCCTCCACAGCGCTACCTGCACTTCGGGTTCCTCATCAACCAAGCGCGAGGCATAATCACCGACTCAGGCAACATCGCTGAAGAAGCCACCTTTCTCGATGTCCCTTGCATCACCCTCAATACCTATGCCGAGCATCCCGAAACCTGGCGTATCGGTACCAATGAACTGGTCGGCGAGAATTCCTTTGCCCTCTCCGCCTCACTTGACAAGTTACTGCAGGGCGAATGGAAGCACGCCACCCTCCCCGACCGCTGGGACGGACGGACAGCGGAACGCATCGTACAGACACTACTGAACGGAAACAATTCATAATCCTTCGTAAACTCCATCCCAAGCTTGAGAACATCTGTCCCAAGCCTACGGATGCTTATCCCAAGCTTTGGTTTTTCTATCCCAAAGCTTGGGATAGAACTTTCTCTATGCGTTGTACAACTTTATCCTTTATGCCCAGTAGTTTTTCTGCAAGAATCCTTTACTTTTTTTACCTGTATCCAACAAACAAGCACAAGGCTTTCACGTTCATTTAACCTTATCTCTTGTATCTTTAGTCTATATTTGCTTCTCGGTTAACCTTAATTTGTTAACTTTGCGCCCGAATTATCTGTAACTTATGAAGCAAAGATATACAATTTACGTCCTTTTCCTGCTGTCACTGTCCGTCTCCATCAGCACATCTGCCCAGATTAAGGGGGTTATCACAGACTCTCTCACGAACGAGCCGTTGATGTACATCACCGTACAATATGAAGGGAAAGGTGTAGGCGGCATCTCCAATGCAAACGGTGAATACCAAGTCGAAAACCGTAAAGGCTGGGATGAACTGACATTCTCCGCCATAGGCTACATCACCAAGAAAGTGAAACTGAAGCCTGGCACCCGGACGCTGAACGTCAAGTTGCAACCGGACGACATCTTACTCTCCGAAGTCGTGGTGAAACCCAAGAAGGAAAAATATTCACGCAAGAACAACCCCGCCGTGGAGTTCATGAAGAAGGTCATCGAAAACAAAAAGGCGCTGAAACTGGAAGAGAACGACTACTACCAGTATCAGAAATACGAGAAAATGAAAATGTCGCTCAACGATGTCACCCCCGACAAAATGGAGAAAGGCATCTACAAAAAGTTCTCTTTCTTCAAAGACCAAGTGGAAGTATCGCCCAAGACCAGCAAGATGATTCTGCCCATCTCTATCAAAGAGACGGCCAGCAAGACTATTTTCCGCAAAAACCCCAAGAGCGAAAAGACTATTATCGAAGGTATGAATTCTACCGGCATCGAGGAGTTCTTCAACACCGGAGACATGCTGGGGACCATCCTCACGGACGTATTCTCCGACATCAATATCTACGACGACGACATCAGACTGCTGCAACGCCGCTTCGTCAGCCCCATCGGCCGCGGAGCCATCAGCTTCTACAAATACTATCTGATGGACACGCTCATGGTAGACAAGCAGGAATGCGTGCATCTCACTTTCGTTCCGCAGAACCCGCAGGACTTCGGCTTCACGGGGCACCTCTACGTTGTGAAGGATTCCACCTATGCCGTGAAGAAATGCACCATGAACCTGCCCAAGAAGACGGGAGTCAACTTCGTAGAGAACCTCGACATCGTGCAGCAGTTCGAACAGCTGCCCGACAGCAACTGGGTGCTGACCGACGACGACATGACCGTGGAACTGCACTTCGTGAAGGGTATCCAAGGCCTGGAAGTGCAGCGGACCACCAAGTACAGCGACTATCAATTCGCAGAGATAGAACCCCGCCTCTTCCGTCTGAAAGGGAACGTCATCAAGGAAGCGAACATGCTTGCCAAGAGCGACGAATATTGGGCGAAAGTACGTCAAGTGCCCCTCACCAAGAAGGAGAGCACGATGGATGTATTCATGAACCGTATCGAGCAGATTCCCGGCTTCAAGTACGTCATCTTCGGGGCGAAAGCCTTGATTGAGAACTTTGTGGAGACGGGCAGCAAGAACCATCCCAGCAAGTTCGACTTCGGCCCCATCAATACAATGATAACCAGCAACTACGTCAACGGCACGCGTTTCCGTCTGAGCGGCATGACGACCGGTAACCTCGACCCGCACTGGAGCCTGAGCGGTTACGGCGCCTACGGAACCAAAGACAAGAAATGGTTCTACTCCGGGCAAGTGGCCTACTCCTTCAACAAGCGCGAATACGTATTGTGGGAGTTCCCGAAGCACTACGTCGCTTTCAAGTACACCTACGACGTGATGTCTCCCATGGACAAGTACCTCGCCACGGACAAGGACAACTTGTTTGTCGGCTGGAAATGGACCACTGTAGACCAGATGTCCTACATGCGCGACGCCACGCTGACTTACGAGCTGGAGACCAATACCGGCTTCTCCGTCCAAGCCATGGCGCGCCACCGCAACGACCAGCCAGCGGGACAGCTGCAATACTGGAAGAACAACGGAGAGATATTGGGGCAATGGGATGAAAAAAACACGCTGGTGCACGACATCACCACCACCGAGCTGGGTGTGACCCTGCGTTATGCTCCTGGCGAAACCTTCGTCAACACCAAGCAGCGGCGCGTACCCGTGTCGCTGGATGCGCCGACCTTCACCCTCTCCCACACCGCCGGCTTCAAGGGCGTGCTGGGCGGAGAGTACGACTTCAACCTGACGGAAGCCAGCATCCGCAAGCGCTTCTGGCTCGGCTCGTGGGGCAAGCTGGACGTAACGGCACGTGCCGGTGCGCAATGGAACACCGTTCCCTTTCCCCTGCTGAACCTGCCGATGGCGAACCTTTCATACATCACGCAGAACAACGAGTCCTTCAACCTCATCAACAACATGGAGTTCCTGAACGACCGCTATGCCTCCCTCAACCTAAGCTACGACATGAACGGAAAGCTCTTCAACCGCCTCCCGCTCATCAAGAAGCTGAAGTGGCGCGAGATGTTCCGCATCCGTGGTTTGTGGGGCACGCTGACGGACAAGAACAACCCGTACAAGAGCGACAACCCCGACTTGTTCCTCTTCCCCATGCGCGACGGTGTACCCACCAGCCATGTCATGAGCAAGACTCCCTATGTGGAAGCCAGTGTAGGTATCTACAATATCTTCAAGCTGCTCCATATAGAATATGTACGCCGACTGACCTATACTGACATACCGGGAGTGAAGAAGGGGGGCATACGGTTTATGATATTAATGATATTCTAAAATCTATAACTCAACATGCAACCATTAGCGGAACGGCTTCGGCCAAGAACATTGGATGAATATATTGGCCAGAAACATCTGGTCGGTCAAGATGCGGTGTTGCGCAAGATGATTGACGCGGGACGTATCTCTTCGTTTATCCTGTGGGGACCTCCGGGAGTGGGAAAGACCACTTTGGCACAGATTATCGCCAACAAGCTGGAAACCCCTTTCTATACGCTCAGTGCCGTGACCAGTGGCGTGAAGGACGTACGCGACGTGATAGTGCGTGCCAAGAGTAACCGTTTCTTCTCACAAGCCAGCCCCATCCTTTTCATTGACGAGATACACCGCTTCAGCAAGTCGCAGCAAGACTCGCTGCTGGGAGCCGTGGAGCAAGGCACCGTGACGCTGATAGGCGCCACTACGGAGAACCCGTCGTTCGAAGTCATCCGTCCGTTGCTGTCGCGCTGCCAGCTCTATACCCTGAAATCGCTGGAAAGGGACGACCTGCTGGAACTGTTGCAACGCGCCATCATCACGGACATCGTGCTAAAGGAACGGAAAATAGAACTGAAAGAAACTACCGCCATGCTCCGCTTCAGCGGAGGGGATGCACGCAAGCTGCTCAACATCCTCGAGCTGGTGGTAGACTCCGAAGCCGCAGACCCCATCGTCATTACCGACGATATGGTGACCGAACGCCTGCAACAGAATCCTCTTGCCTACGACAAGGACGGGGAGATGCACTACGACATCATCTCCGCTTTCATCAAATCCATCCGTGGCAGCGACCCGGACGGCGCCATCTACTGGCTGGCACGCATGGTCGAAGGCGGTGAAGACCCTGCCTTCATAGCTCGCCGCCTCGTCATCTCCGCCTCTGAAGACATCGGACTGGCCAACCCCAACGCGCTGCTGCTTGCCAACGCCTGCTTCGACACCCTGATGAAAGTGGGATGGCCTGAAGGACGCATCCCGCTGGCAGAAGCTACCATATACCTCGCCACCAGCCCCAAGAGCAATTCGGCCTACATGGCCATCAACAACGCACTGGAAGTAGTACGCGAAACGGGTAACCTCCCCGTCCCACTGCATCTGCGCAACGCGCCTACCAAGCTGATGAAGCAGTTGGGCTACGGCGAGAAGTACAAGTACGCCCACGACTACCCCGGCAACTTCGTCAAACAGCAATTCCTGCCCGACGAACTGAAAGACCGCCGTATCTGGGAACCGCAACTCAATCCTGCCGAGCAAAAGCACAAGGAACGGATGCAGCAACTTTGGGGAAAAGAGAGGTTTTAGAACAGACGGAAACCCAGCCCCAAACTGAAATGAAACGCATCGACGTATTTATCCTCTACGCGTTGCCGCTCCCTCAATTCGAGTGTATAGAGATTATGCAGGGTATACTCCCCGTATGAAGAACCGGCAGTCACTATATAAGAAACCCCGGCATAAAGACAGACCCGCTTGGGCAAATGGTAGAGCAACTGTATTCCGGGAGTGATGGAGAAAGCATTACGTTTGTCTTTCTCCATCTCCAGCACAAAGAAATCGACGTCGTTCGTTCCTTCATGCTTGAGGTAAGATGAATAACCGGTCTCAGAAAAACCGGTTATTCCGATGCCGAAGGAAGGCTGTATATCCCAGTTGCCAATGCTGCAACGATAGACGATTCCGGCACTGAAATTACCGTCAATACTTCCGAGCGACACTTCCACCTGATTGAAACCAAGCACCTTACCGTCGTACAGATACTCTTGTCCACTTCCCGGATTCAGTAACAACTGTGCTTGCACTCCCCATGATTTATGCCAGAAATATCTGCCTCCCAATGTCAAAGCGTAATTCAGCTGATGATAATCGTTCAGACACAACCACGAGGATATCCTGCGGGCAGAAGTCATATAGGCCATTCCCACCATAATCCACGCCTACTTATTCACTACAAAGATGCTTCCAGCTGTAGACGACCGTGATTCAAGATATATTGTGCACAGACGTTTGCAGTAGCCATGCAACCCAGCAGAAAGAGAGAGATACGTTTGACAATACCCATAATCCTATTTTTACAATATAAATAGAGTGAATCAGTAGAAATCAAGAGAAGGAGTTTCGGCAGTAAACACTTGCCAGCCATCCAGCACTCCGTTCTCCTCATTCCCATCTTTTCCTACCTCAAGCTCAACGCGAAAACGGTAAGTACCGGCCTTGGGATAAGTCAGCAGAACAAACTAGAAATCATGTAGATAGTCAACGGGAGAATCAATCGGAGCGGGAGAATAAGAACGGTAGAATAAAGGATATATATCGCTTCCGGCAGGATATTCTTCATTGAAATCCGTCAAGGTCACTATACGGATAGCTGTAATCGGACGGTTCAACTGACAATGCCAGATATCGTCGGCAGTTTCTTCCGAAATGACCTTCACCTCCGGTACCACCTTCATCATGTAGGCCTCCTTGGGGCAGCGGTTATCGGTTCAGGAGCATGTCCGCTATTATCCAGCAACACCAATCGCACGCCAACCACATCCGCCAAAACAGGAGGAAGCACCTCTTCATCTTCTTCACACTTCATGGCAGTCAGTAAGAGCAAAAGGCAAAAAGAAAGTATTCCGAAAAAAGAAAAGATTGTGCTTCTCATACATTTTCAATATTACATTCACACAAATGTAATGGATTTATGTATACTATACTAATTCTTTTCCCTAAATTTGCGCGAACAATTAATATTCAAGAAGAATGGAAAACAAAAAAATAGTCGTATTAGACGGGTATGCCGCCAACCCCGGCGACCTTTGCTGGGACGAATTGCAAGCTTTGGGTGAATGTACCATCTACGACCGTACCGCTCCCGGAGAAGTATTGGAACGCGCTGCCAGTGCAGAAATCCTGCTGACCAATAAAACCGTGCTCACTTCCGAACACATGGCTGCACTGCCCGAATTGAAGTACATCGGTGTGCTTGCCACCGGATATAACATTGTAGACACCGCCGCTGCCAAAGAACATGGCATCATCGTCACCAACATCCCTGCCTATAGCACCGACTCGGTTGCCCAAATGGTCTTTGCCCACATTCTGAACATCGCCCAGCAAGTGCAGCACCACTCCGAAGAAGTGCATCAAGGACGCTGGACGGCAAGCAAAGACTTCTGCTTCTGGGACACTCCACTCATCGAACTGCGTGAAAAAAAACTCGGCATTGTAGGCTTGGGACACACCGGTTTCTCCACTGCCCGCATCGCCATTGGCTTCGGCATGAAGGTGTGCGCCTACACTTCCAAGACTAATTTCCAGCTTCCTCCCGAAATCCGCAAGATGGAATTGAACGAACTGTTCCGTGAATGCGACATCGTTAGCCTGCATTGTCCCCTCACCGATGCCACCCGCGAAATGGTGAATGCAGAACGCCTCCGCCTGATGAAGCCTACGGCTATCCTAATCAACACCGGACGCGGTCTGCTCATCAACGAACAAGACCTTGCCGATGCCTTGAACAACGGAACCATCTACGCCGCCGGAGTGGACGTACTCTCACAAGAGCCTCCTTGTGCCAACAATCCTTTACTCTCTGCCCGTAACTGCTACATCACCCCGCACATAGCTTGGGCAAGCACCGCCGCACGCGAACGCCTCATGCAAGTTATGCTCGAAAATATAAAGGCCTATCAAGACGGTAAGCCTGTGAATGTAGTGAATAAGTAGGCGTGGATTATAATGGAAGCACCCCTATACTTTCATACCTTTTTCCCCTAACAAAACAAACAGCCAACGCTATGGGAACATCTGCCATCAAAGGTCTGTTCTATATCCGTCTGATAGCAGTGATATTCATCCTGATTGCTATCACCATAGCGGTGGCTTTTCAATTCCGCCTACAATATACACAAGTGCACTTACCGCTATGCCAAGCGCATGCTGTATATTGACTCCATCTTTTCTACTCTCCCAGTCTGAAAAGCATCAAATATTATTCTCCAAACCTAGATTCATGCAGTGACCACAATCCGGTGGTTATGGAGGTGGAACTTTTTAAAAGGCTATAAACGGTCTATTTCTTCTAGAGTTAGACCGGACGCCTTGCTAATAGCCTCTGCAGAAAGACCTGCCGCTTTCAGATTGCGAGCCATTATCTTTATACCCTCTGCACGACCTTCTGCACGACCTTCTGCACGACCTTCTGCACGACCTTCTGCACGACCTTCTGCACGACCTTCTGCACGACCTTCTGCAAGACCTTCTGCACGACCCTCTGCACGACCTTCTGCAAGACCTTCTATTCTTCCTTCCAGTTTGGCAGAATCGAGCACATCGTTTTGAATCATGACTGCATTCAAATGTTCATCATACGCCCTTCGTTCTTGAACGTTCATAGAGTAATATTTCAGCTTCTCGCGAGCCTCTCCAAGTCCGGGAGCAGTAGTATCAGGACGAATAGTTCCGTCTTTCAGGTACTTCATCCATTCATTCAACGGAGTAGTAGCCACTTGATCAAACTCGTTTACGCGGATAAGAATGTATTCCGGGAAAATTTCGGCGGGCATACGGGGAACGATGGCATTACGCTCCTTAACATTGACCTGCAACTGGTCACCGGTATGTACACCTACAAAGTTATTCTGCCCATGGTACAAGAAATCGCTTCCTTGTCCTATGTCAAAGTAGAGGATACTGATGGAGTAGATTTTCTTCACCTTATAGTAAGTATCACCCAACGAGATATGTTCGGTGATAGCCTTTGCCACTCCATAAAGGATACGTTCCAAATAATAGAGTTCGCGGGTATTCTGTATTTCGATGATGATAATCTCGTCCTTACTGTTGCGTGCCTTGATGTCAACACGGTTGAACTTGTCATCGGCAGTCTGCTGATTTCCTTCACTTTCCAGTATTTCGATAATCGTGATTTTTTCACCCAGAAATACAGTAAGGAAACCTTCAAGCACACCAAAATTGGCCTTCTGCCGCAATAAACGTTTAATGGCCCAGTCGAAGCGGATATACCTATCTTGCAATTCTTCCATCAGTTAATTATTTTTTAGAAGACAAAGATACGAATGTTTTTCAAGAATAATAGACTATTTCTTCTGTTTCTGTAACAGAGAATACGGTTTCTTGAATCATTTACATATGCCAGCTATTCTTCAAGGGATTTACTGAATATCCCTAGAGAACCGATTCCTCGTTCAGTACCCGAAAGAGAACTTTATTTGTCCTTAACTTTCGGCAATATCGCATTCAATACCATATATCCCGATATACCGGCAACAGTCGTTCCCAGCAATACACCAAACTTCGCTTGGTTGAGCAAATCCGGATATCCTCCTGCAAAAGAAAGATTGGCAATAAATAAGGATACTGTAAAACCAATACCACCCAACAAGGACACTCCGGCCACACTTCTCCAATTCATTCCCGGAGGCATCGAGGACAAACCGCTCTTGACCGCCAGCCAAGTAAACAGAAAAATACCGACAAACTTGCCAAGAAGCAATCCTGCAGCCACGGCTATACTAACAGCTCCAACAACACCACTGCCCCCGTTGAGCACCACACCGGCATTGGCAAAAGCAAAGAGCGGTAGTATCACAAAGTTCACCGTACCATGCAAATTGTCTTCCAAAGATTGTAAGGGACTAATCACATAATCAGAAGCGCGTTCCACTTGTTTTAGAATGGCAATCTGCTCATTAGTCAATATAATATTATCTGATTTTGAAACTGGAAAATCACCGATTATATCGCGAATGCGTTTAATATATTTCCCGGCATCCAAACGGGGACGGGCCGGTATTACAAAGGCCAGTATCACTCCGGAAATAGTGCTGTGAATGCCCGACTGAAGGAACAAATACCAAATAATCACCCCGATAAGCAGGAATAATATTTTCTGTGTCATACCGAATCTTCCCATACAGTAAAGGAAGAAATAAAGGACTGCAGCTACAATAAGGTATCCATAAGCCACCTCGGAACTATAAAAAATAGCAATAACCAGAATGCCTCCAATATCATCGACTACTGCAAATGCCGTCAAAAAGATTTTCAGACTCAAAGGCACTCGCTTACCCAGCAGACTGAGTACCCCCAATGAAAAAGCAATATCCGTAGCCATCGGTATAGCCATACCGCGCGTTCCCGGAGTGCCCTGAACGACCAGAAGTGAATAGACAATGACCGGCAGCAACATACCGCCACACGCCGCTACAAAGGGCAAAGAGGCCTTACGAAAGGAAGAAAGTTCACCAACCAGCAGTTCCCGCTTTATCTCTAATCCCACAGCCAGAAAGAAAACAGTCATCAAGCAGTCATTTATAAACTCAACCATTCTCAACGGATGACCGCCATGGGAGAACAAATTAAAGTCTCCGATACGCAAATGCAGTTCCTGTAAAAGAAAGCCCTGATATAATGGAGCCATCGGTGAATTAGCAATAACGGCCGCCAAAATAGCCATCAAAAACAGCAAGATGCTCGCCACTATATTCAGTGACGAGAAGTCTTTCACAGTACGTAAAATAATCATAAAGAAGTTTATATTTGATTTAAGATTTCATCCTTCCGACATCAATCCAGCTTCAGCACTGCCAAGAACGCTTTCTGAGGTACCTCTACATTACCAATCTGTTTCATTCGTTTCTTACCTCTTTTCTGTTTTTCAAGCAATTTTCGTTTACGGCTCACATCACCGCCATAACATTTGGCTGTTACATCCTTACGAACAGCTTTAATCGTTTCCCGGGAAATAATCTTGGCACCAATAGCAGCCTGAATGGCGATATCGAACTGCTGTCTCGGAATCAAATCCTTTAACTTCTCGCACATCCGTCGTCCCAATTCGTAGGCATTGTCAAAGTGTGTCAAGGTAGAAAGAGCATCCACCGGCTCACCGTTCAGCAAAATATCCAGCTTCACCAGTTTGGAAGGGCGGAAGCCGTGGGGATGATAGTCAAAAGAGGCATATCCCTTGGAGATACTCTTCAATTTATCATAGAAATCGATGACTATTTCGCCAAGAGGCATATCATAATATATTTCCACACGGTTACCGGAAATATATTCCTGCTTCACCAGCTCGCCACGCTTGCCCAAACAAAGAGTCATGATAGGACCGATATAATCAGTAGTGGTAATCACCGAGGCGCGGATATAGGGCTCCTCAATACGGTCTATCATAGTAGGATCCGGCATGCTGCCGGGATTATGCACCTCAGTCATATTTCCCTGCTTGTCATAGACATTGTAGGAAACGTTGGGCACGGTGGTGATAACATTCATGTCAAATTCACGGTCAAGGCGTTCCTGCACAATCTCCATGTGGAGCAATCCGAGAAAACCACACCGAAAACCAAAGCCCAAAGCTAATGAAGACTCAGGCTGGAAAGTCAGCGAAGCATCATTCAGCTGCAACTTCTCCAAAGAAGAGCGCAAATCCTCGAAATCTTCAGCCTCGATAGGGTACACACCGGCAAAAACCATCGGCTTCACTTCCTCAAAACCAGCAATGGCCTCTTCGCAAGGACGGGCAATATGCGTAATCGTATCACCTACTTTCACTTCCTTAGAGGTTTTGATACCCGAGATGATGTAGCCCACATCTCCCGTACGCAACTCCGGACGTGGCATCATTTCCATCTTGAGTACTCCAATCTCATCTGCATCATATTCCTTACCCGTATTGAAGAATTTCACTTTATCCCCTTTACGGATTACGCCATTCACTATCTTGAAATATGCAATGATACCACGGAAAGAATTAAAGACAGAATCGAAAATCAACGCCTGCAACGGAGCTTCCTCGTCACCCTCCGGATGAGGGATACGCTCAATGACTGCAGCCAGGATTTCTTCCACTCCCATGCCCGTTTTGCCGGAAGCACGGATAATCTCATCACGCTTGCAACCCAGCAGTTCAACGATTTCGTCCTCCACTTCCTCAGGCATAGCGCTTGCCATGTCACATTTGTTGATGACCGGAATAATCTCCAAATCATGCTCAATGGCCATATATAGATTCGAAATAGTCTGTGCCTGCACTCCCTGCGAAGCATCTACAATAAGCAGTGCCCCTTCACAAGCGGCGATAGAACGTGATACCTCGTACGAGAAGTCCACATGTCCCGGAGTGTCTATCAAGTTCAGAATATACTTTTCGCCTTTATATGTATACTCCATTTGTATGGCATGACTCTTGATGGTGATACCCCTTTCCTTCTCAAGGTCCATGTCATCCAGCATCTGTCCGTTAGTTACTTGTATAGTATTGGTAAATTCCAGCAGACGGTCTGCCAAGGTTGATTTACCGTGGTCAATATGAGCAATAATGCAAAAATTCCGTATATTCTTCATTGTCAATAACTATCTATTAATCGGGTGCACAAAGATAGTGAAAACAGAGCAAATAAAAAAAACGCGTTGATAACATATTCATGTACCAACGCATCTTTTTATAAAATTCCAGTTAATTCCCCGCTTAGTTCAACTTTACGAACAATTCGCCTTCCACTTCAGAAGTAGAGACCTTGTCTTCTCTTAACAACCAGCCCAATCCCAAGAATAAATCTTTGTCAATCAGCTTGGTTGCTTTCTTGATTTGCTTGTGAGTCAAACCATCTGTGCCATTCAGTACAGTCCAAATCTGTCCTGCAACAATACCAGCTTTTTCTTTCAACATTTCTATTTGCTTTTAGTTAAACGTCACCTTCATCTCCAAGCATAGAGATGTCGGTGTTTTTATATGGCTGCAAAGATAGCCATAATTATGTTATACAACACATTATTAGGCACTTTTTTAGTTCAAGAGATTGAAAAAGTTCCATTTTCTTACTTTGAGGACGTTTTTTCCAAGTATTCAGCCCAAATTTGGGCAGCCACCTCAACCATCCTAGCACACGGGCGTTTAGCATAATACTGCTCGGTACGGGCTTCCGGAACGGACGAACCTTCCGGTTTTCTCAATCCTAACAGTTCAGCACATATCAAAGAGCCGTTCCGCTTCTTGAACTCAGCAGCCAACTCCTGCACCAATGCATAGTTTGCCGCCTTACCTTCACGATCCCTGCCTTCCACAGCTCCTTTTTCCAATCCGGCCAATAGGAACATGCCGCACGCAGCACCGCATGTCTGCCTCATACGACCTATGCCACCACCAAAAGAGGCAGACATCCGGAAAGCCTGCTCTTCGGTAAAACCGTACATATCTGCAAAAGCTCCCACCACCGACTGCGAACAGTTATAGCCGCTCTTGAAAAGCTCCACAGCTTTTTCTATTCTGTCTTTTGTTTCCATAATCATTCTGTAATTTCCAGTAACATCGGGCAATGGTCTGAATGAACAACGTCACCCAATATTCTCGCCTCCTTCAACATCGGACGCACCGGTTCGCTCACCATGCAATAATCAATACGCCACCCTTTGTTCTTGGCACGTGAATTAAAACGATAGCTCCACCACGTATATTCCTGCTTGTCGGGATGAAGCCAACGGAAGGAATCAATGAATCCTGCATTGAGAAAGCGCGTCATCCACTCTCGCTCTTCAGGCAAAAAGCCACTGCTGGTGGCATTCCTGATAGGGTCATGAATGTCTATTGCCTCATGGCAGATATTATAATCACCACAAAGAATGAGTTTAGGACGCGTACGCTTCAGCTCCAATACATATTCCTGGAATTTCTCCAACCAGACCATCTTAAAAGCCTGACGTTCATCACCGCTGGTACCGGAAGGATGATAAACACTCACGACGGACACATCACCGAAGTCGGCACGAATAAAACGCCCTTCGCTATCGTATTCTTCGATACCCATACCATATTCCACATAGTCCGGTTCCTGCTTGCTCAGAATAGCGACTCCACTATACCCCTTCTTCTGTGCAGAATACAGATAATGTTTATACCCCAAAGTATCCAGCGCTTCTGCCGGATACTGTTCCGGTTGCAGTTTCGTTTCCTGCAAACAAAGTACATCGGGCCGCTCTTGTGCCAGCCACTCGGAAAAACCTTTTGTCACGGCAGCCCGTAACCCATTTACATTATATGTAATAATCTTCATACTTATTTGATTTCTTAGAAATGAATTATTCAAGATGTCAACTAGGATACCAGCAGCATGATATTCAACACAGTAACCACCGCAGCAATGGCGTAAAGTACAAACGTGCTCCATTTACTGTTTACATACTGCCCCATCACTTTACGTGAAGAAGTCAGCCCTACTTGCAGAAAGACCGTTAACGGTAACTGGATGCTCAATATCATCTGCGAAATCAGCAACCCCTTGAACGGGTTTCCGATAAAGAAAATCAGCAGCAGTGCAATACCCAGTGACAAAATCACACCCACCTGCGAGTGACTGTCTTTAATATGATAGGATTCTCCAAAAATACCGGCAAAGATAGAACCTGCCGCCATACCGCTGGTTATCGTGGAAGATACACCCGCCATCAGTAATGCCAATGCAAAAACCAGGGCAGCACCGCTCCCCAACAACGGTTCCAGCAAAGATTTTGCCTGCTGCAACTCTTCCACCTGAATACCGCTTTTAAAGAAAGTTGCCGCAGCCAGCAGTATCATGGCACTATTAATGGCCCACCCCACAATCATGGAAAACAAAGTGTCGAACAATTCATATTTCAGCACTTTGCGGATGGACGCATCATCTTTCTTGTTATATTCGTGGCTCTGTATCACCTCCGAATGCAAAAACAGATTATGCGGCATCACCACCGCACCGAGCACACTCATGATAATCAACATGCTTCCATGCGGGAACGAGGGTGTCACCCACCCTTGTATAGCCAACGGCCAATCTATCTTCACCAGAAACAGCTCATAGATAAAGGAAAGCCCGATGACCGAAACAAAAGCAATGATAGAACGTTCTATCTTCTTGTAGGAATTAGTGAAAAGCATGACGACTACAAATACGGTAGTCAAAATAGAGCCCCATACAATTGGAATGCCAAACAACATCTGCAAAGCGATGGCACCTCCCAATATCTCTGCCAGCGAAGTCGAGATCGAAGCCAGCACCGCCGTACCCAATATGGGACGCGACACCCAAGAAGGAGTATATTTGGTAGCGGCTTCAGACAAGCACAAGCCGGTTACAATTCCCAAATGCGCCACATTATGTTGCAATACAATCAGCATAATGGTAGATAAAGTCACGACCCACAGCAATGAATAACCAAATTCAGACCCTGCCGCAAAATTAGACGCCCAGTTTCCCGGGTCAATAAAACCTACAGTCACCAGCAGTCCGGGACCTATATATTTAAAAACGTCCAGACCACCCAGATAGCGTTTATGGTCTCTCCGTTTCAAGTCTTTAAAAATATTCCTCATCATGTCTGCCTAATTAAGAACGTAAAAATACTCAAATAATAACAAATACACCCATGTTAGGTTCAAAAAAAGCCCCTGGCATTTTTCAATGTCAGAGGCTCTCGTCCATTCTTTCAAGCAGGAGGCTCAATACCCCATCTCGTGCAATGCCTTGCACAATTGGTCGGGGCAGGAAGTAGAACGTTTCCCGCAGCGAATTCCTTCCAAACGGGCAATCACCGCATCTACCGGCATATCTTTCACCAAACGTGAAAGTCCTTGCAGGTTTCCATTACATCCACCCCAAAAAGTAACCTCTTTCACAATACCATCTTCCACATCCAGCTCGATGTTACTGCTACATGTACCTTGAGTCTTGTATGTATATGTCATTACTCTTCGTTTTCTTCCGGTTTCATATTGGTATAAACCGTCTGCACATCATCAAACTCTTCAAGACGTTCCACCATTTTATCGATAGTTTCGCGTTGCTCGGAAGTTACATCCTTCATATCATTGGGAATGTAAGTGAACTCACCACCGACATCTTCGAAGCCGCATTCTTCCAAATGCTTCTGAATAGCCGCATAGCTCTTCGGGTCACCATAGATAGTGATAGTGCCTTCTTCTTCATCTTCCTCGAAGTCTTCCTCTACATCATAGTCAATCAAGTCAAGGATAAGTTCTTCCATATCGATGCCGTCTTTCTTCTTGAAAGTGAATACACACTTATGGTCAAACAAGAAAGCCAGTGAACCCATTGTTCCCAAGTTACCGCCGAACTTGTTGAATACGGAACGCACATCGGCTACCGTACGGGTAGTGTTATCGGTCAGCGTATCCACAAAAACAGCCACACCGTGAGGACCGTATCCTTCATAGGTCATACCCTTATAGTCGCTCTGGTCCTTACCCATCGCATTCTTGATAGCACGTTCAATATTATCCTTCGGCATGTTTTCACGCTTACAAGTAGCGATTACCGAACGCAGTGTCGGGTTGTTTTCCGGCTCCGGACCACCGGCCTTCACCGCAATAGCAATTTGTTTACCCAGTCTTGTAAAGGTCTTTGCCATGTGACCCCATCTTTTCAATTTGGCAGCTTTTCTATATTCAAATGCTCTTCCCATTGGAACTGTATTTTAAATTATGAATTATAAATTCTGAATAATGAATCAACGCAGCTTGGCATTCAACCTGTCCTCCAGGTTCTTCACCAGTTTGGACATAATCTTGTCAATCTGCTTGTCGTTCAATGTTGCATTCTCATCTTGCAGCAGGAAGCTCACCGCGTAACTCTTCTTACCGGCTTCCAGATTCTTACCCTCGTAAACGTCGAAGAGAGAGACCTCCTTCAGCAGCTTTTTCTCCGTCTCGTAGGCAATCTTCTCAATTTCCGCAAACTGCACTTTCTTGTCGAGCAGTAACGCCAAGTCGCGTTTCACGGCAGGGAACTTGGAGATTTCCGTATAGCTCACCTTCACATTGCGAATGGCCTTCAGCAATTCTTTCCAGTTGAAATCGGCGTAGTAAACCTCGTTGTCAATATCGAATGCCTTCAGTAACTTCTTTGTTACAATACCGAAAGTAGCCAACCGCTTCCCCCCCCTTGTCTGTACGGATAAACCGGCAGCATAGATGTCATCAGTCAGATTCCCGACAACCAAATCATGCATGTGCAGCCCCAATCTGGCAAAGACATTCTCAACGTATGCCTTCAGCTCATATACCGAGCTGTTCTCATCCGGATGAGCCCATGAGTTGGTCACCCTCTTGCCAGTCACCCACAAACCAAGATGATAATCTTCGGAATAAGCGGCAAGCACCTTTTCCGGATTCTTCTTCTCCTCGTTGAAGTGATAACAATTACCGAATTCAAAGAATTTCAGGTCTGCATTCTTACGGTTGGCGTTGTGCGAGATGCTTTCCAATCCACCGAAAAGCAGTGTCTGACGCATGGCATTCAAGTCTGCACTCAACGGATTCAGCAACATTACCAGATTCTTTGACGGATAAGACTCCAAGTTGTCATAGTAAGCGGCACGCGTCAACGAGTTGTTCAGAATCTCATTGAAACCACAGCCCACCAGCTGCTCGGCAACCAGGTTCTGCAATTTGTTGGATTTATCATATTCCCCCTTGGTAGTCAGACAAGACTTCAAGGCAGTCGGAATCTCTACATTATTATATCCGTAGATGCGCAGGATATCTTCTATTACATCGCAATCGCGCTGCACGTCCACACGGTAAGGAGGAACATCCAGTGTAAGTCCTTCGGCTGTCTCGTCTACAATTTTCATTTCCAGACTTGTCACGATGCTCTTGACAGTATCCACCGGAATAACTTTACCAATCAATGAGTTTACTTTCTCATAAGCAAGTTCCACACGGAAATCCTTGGCAGGAGCGGCGCACACATCTTTTATTTCAGAAGAAATGGTACCTCCGGCAAGTTCCTTTACCATCAAAGCAGCCAGCTTCAGGCAGTAAATAGTGGCATTCGGGTCAATACCTCTTTCAAAACGGAAAGAAGCATCTGTGTTCAACGCATGGCGACGGGCTGTCTTGCGCACCCATGTGGGATGGAAGTAGGCGCTTTCAAGGAACACATCCTTGGTGGTTTCCGTAGAACCGGAATCCAGACCGCCGAACACACCGGCAATGCACATCGCCTCTTCCTTGTTGCAAATCATCAAGTCGCGTTCGTTCAATTTGCGTTCCACACCGTCAAGAGTTACAAACGGTGTACCTTCCGGCATTGTCTTTACAATCACCTCGCTGCCTTTAATCTTATCCGCATCGAAGCAGTGCAGCGGCTGGCCGAAAGCATGGACGATATAGTTGGTAATATCCACCACATTATTGATAGGACGCAGACCGATAATACGCAACTTGTTCTGCAACCATTCGGGGCTTTCTTTTACTGTAACCCCTTTCACCGTAACGCCGGCATATCGGGGACATGCTTCGCTGTTCTCTACAGTTACTTTAATATCCAAGTCGTGATTTTCTACCGCAAAAGCGTCTACCGTAGGTTTCTTCAAAGTAGCCGGCTTACCGTTCTGTATCAAGTAGGCATACAAGTCACGTGCCACCCCATAATGCGAGCAAGCATCGGCGCGGTTGGGAGTAATGTCCACTTCCAGCACGTAATCGCTCTTGATGTTATAATAATCCTTGGCAAGCGTACCCGGAACAGCTGTTTCCGGCAGTACGATGATGCCTGCATGGTCCGTACCGATACCGATTTCATCCTCAGCACAAATCATGCCGACAGATTCCACGCCACGAAGTTTTGATTTCTTGATGGTAAAGCATTCGTCACCGTCATACAGTTTTGTACCCAACGTGGCCACTACCACCTTCTGTCCGGCAGCTACATTCGGAGCGCCGCATACAATCTGCACGGGTTCACCTTGTCCCAGGTTCACCGTAGTGACGTGCATATGGTCTGAGTTAGGATGAGCTTCGCATGTCAGCACTTCGCCGATGACCAGTCCTTCCAGTCCGCCTTTAATGGTTTGCACCTCTTCCACACTTCCCGTTTCCAGTCCGATGGACGTCAAGGCAGCAGCGACTTCATCCGGTGTCAAATCGAAATCGACATACTCTTTCAACCAATTATAAGAGATATTCATATCATTATATTTTTATTGTTTCCAAAAGTGACCCGCAAAGGTAATAAGATTTTTTGGTTGGCAGGGAATTATAAATGAAGAAAATAACAAAAAGGCGATGAAGTGCTTTTTCTTCACCGCCTTTCCCCTACTATTCTATATAAATCTACATTTATATATTCATTGCATTGGCGCCTAAAGCTCCCAATACAGCGGAAGCAACAGCTATCACTACCTTCAAAATCTTGTCCCAAACGTTCTTTTTCATAGTCTCAATCTTTCAAAATCAGTAAATACATCTTATCCTAACGGGTTCTCTCCCTGGTCACCGTCGGAACCGCCACCGGAATTGCCACCGTCACCGGCATCAGGTTACGGATTACATTATGTACATCACCCGGAGTCAGGGAAGACTTCTCGGCAATCACCTCAGCCAGCTGTTGCGCATCCACAGCCCTTCCCACTTTCTTCAAACTCAGATGCCAAAGTTTGGCACCCTCTTTCGTCGCCAGAGACGACTGTCTTGCATAATAAAATAAAGGCATAC
>Ga0073908_1000457_pt1 | contig 68488 bp, 48 predicted proteins | sample MucameincwithD2O_FD_65484 | JGI IMG/M metagenome (GOLD analysis project Ga0073908, IMG submission 65484) | Mouse cecum microbial communities from Vienna, Austria - Mucus amended microcosms incubated with D2O | ecosystem: Host-associated > Mammals > Digestive system > Large intestine > Cecum... | reverse complement strand
AAAGACTATCGTTTTCCATTAGTGTACTTCCGTTAGTCGGTTAATTTAGTTTCTTCATACAACAAAGATATAAATTAACCTCAGCTTCTTGCTTTACGCAAACTTAGAGTACAGTTTTCAAAAATATCCGTTGGTCTAAATCGAAACAGTAGCGCATGAAATTTGATTTTCTACCCCGTTTATTTCAAATTACCTATGCGGGTAATATTTTTTAAGAAACTGCAAATAATATAAGACACTGGATAATAAACAATTACATATATCCACGGTTTTAGAAAAGTTATTGTATGATTTAACATTTAAAATGGGCGAATTCACTTCCTGGCAAAGCGAGCTCTCTTGTCCTTATGCTTGACGCGGTATTGCAAAAGAATAAGCCGATTCAATCAAGTGTTTGCACGGTAGGTTTAAATGTGATCCCACGTCAATCTCAAGAACGAGAAACAAGTAGAAAATAAGTCATATTTTTCTTTATGAAAGAATTTCCACTTATATCTAAAAATCCTATAAATATCAGATATATAACATGTTAATAGAATAGTAATTTAATAATTCTTCCTACCTATCTTTAAAGTTGAATAGATTCAATAGGCTAATAATCAATGTATTGCACATGTACCAAGTTCTGCAAAGACTCTGGTTGTTTCCTTCGTGGGTATGAAGGCTCAGGAAGTTGGAGTGAAATCTGATTTGAAAATTATTTTGGAATCTGACAACCAGATGCTTGATGAAGTAATGGTCGTTGCTTATGGAACCGCGAAAAAAAGTTCTTTTACGGGATCGGCTTCTACGATTAATAATGAAAAGTTAGAACTTCGTCCTATTACGAACTTAACAAAAGGGTTAGAAGGGCAGGCTACAGGTCTGTTGACAACTTCAGGATCCGGACAGCCTGGTGAAGATGCTTCCATTGTAATCCGTGGTTATGGTTCAATTAATGCATCACAAGACCCTTTGTACGTTGTCGATGGTATTCCGTTCGATGGTTCTTTAAGTTCTATCAATCCGTCTGATATTGAGTCTATGACTGTATTGAAGGACGCTTCTGCTGGTGCTTTGTACGGTGCGCGTGGTGCGAACGGTGTCGTTATGATCACAACTAAACAGGGTAAAGAAGGAAAAGCTCAAGTAACATGGCGTTCTACTGTAGGATGGGCCTCACGTGCTATCCAGCCGTATGACATGGTCGATCAGAAAGAATTTGTGCAATTAACTTATGAAGCTCTTCGTAACGGTTATGCTTTCAACTCAGGCTATTCATGGGAACAAGCACAACAGATGGCAAGAGCTGGTCTAAGTGCCAATTTAGGAGGTGAACTATATAACCCATTTAAGAATTATACATGGGACAATTTGATCAATCCTGAAACAGGAATGGTACAAGCTGATGCTGTTTCTGCTTGGGATGAACGATGGATGGATGCAGTTCAACGAGATAATGCATTCAGACAAGAACACCAATTATCCGTAAATGGAGGTTCTGAAAAAACAAAATATATGTTTTCTCTTGGTTATCTGAATGAAGACGGTATTCTTATCAATACAGGTTTCCAACGTTACAATGCTCGTGTAAACGTTAATTCTAATGTAACAGATTGGTTTAAGGCCAATGTAAATGCTTCCTTATCTAATTCTGTACAGGATTATAGTGATTATGACGGATCTTCCACATCAAATGTATGGTATTCTGCTCAGTTTGTTTCACCATTATTCCCTGTCTATATGAAAGGATTGGATGGAAAGAATGTATTAGGTGAAGATGGTAGACCTCAGTTGGACTATGGTGAAAATGGGCGTCCGGGAAGTTATACAGATTACAATCCGGTTGGCGGTTTGACTGACGACAAGTCGAATAAAAAGAATGATGTAGCGAGTCTTCGTACTGGCGTGACTTTTGGTTCGGATAAAGATAACTTTGGAATTTTCAAGGGAATTAAACTGAATGTGAATTTCGGTCTTGATTACCGTAATCAGGCACGGATGAGTTATATGAATATGTATCACGGTAACCAAGCTACAGCAGGTGGTTTGTTGACCAAGTATAATACACGTATGCAGAGTTATACTTTTAACCAACTGTTGTCATGGGACCGTTCTTTCGGATTACATTCTTTTGATGTTCTGGCCGGACATGAGTTTTATGCTTATAGTTATGAATATTTACAAGCAGGTAAGACAAATCTGGTAGACGGTATCCTTGAACTTCGTCCAGGAACAACTTTGTATGCAGCCGATTCTTATACGGACAAATATCGTATCGAATCGTGGTTAGGACGTTTCAACTATAATTATGATGAAAAATATTATTTCTCAGCATCATTGCGTACTGACGGATCTTCTCGCTTTCATAAAGACCATCGTTGGGGTACATTCTGGTCTATAGGTGGAAACTGGCGTATTTCTAAAGAAGCTTTTATGGAAGATGTTAAGTGGGTCGACAACCTGTCTTTGAAATTAAGCTATGGACAACAAGGTAACGATAATATCTTAAATTCGGATGAGACGAGCAACTATTATTTGTGGCAAAGTTTGTATGATCTGGGATGGCCGAATTCAAATCAGATCGGAGGTATGGTTTCTTCTTTGGAAAATCAGGCTGTGTCTTGGGAGAAGAATGGAAATTTGAATGTCGGTGTAGAAGCTACATTCTTTGGAAGTCGTTTATCCGTCAATGCAGAATATTACAATCGTAAGACAGTCGATATGTTGTTAAGTTATCCGATGGCAACCTCTACAGGATTCAATGGCTACAATGCTAATGTCGGGGATATGAGAAACTCAGGTTTTGAATTTGAAGTAAGAGGTACGGCTATTAAAACAGACGATTTTACCTGGAATATAAGCTTAATGGGGTCAACGGTGAAGAATAAAGTTTTGAAATTGACCAATACTGCACCTGAAATTATTAAAGGTGTTTATAGTATCAAAGAAGGTATGCCTATCAATACATTCTATATGGCTAAATCTGCAGGAGTAGATCCGGCAACAGGAGCTCAGCTTTATTGGGTGTACGACAAGGATGAGAATGGAAATATCATCAATGAACGTATTAGTGACGACTATTCGAAAGCATCAACCAGCAAATATTATTTGGGAAGTCGTATTCCAGATCTCTACGGAAGTATTGGTACTGATTTTTCTTACAAAGGTTTTGATTTATCAATCTTGACTTCTTATTCTATTGGTGGTAAGATATATGATGGCCTGTATATGGGCTCTATGAATGCTCAATATGCGACAAATACATGGAACAAACACCAGTTGCGCCGTTGGCAGAAACCAGGAGATATCACAGATGTTCCTCGTGTGGAAATCAATGGTTCTTATACAACAACAGATCGCTTTTTGGTTGATGCATCTTATTTTGCAATCAAAAATATCACATTAGGTTATTCTTTGCCTAAGGACTGGATGAGAAAAGCAAAATTGGGTAATGTCCGTGTATTTGGTTCTATTGATAATTTGGCATTATTCTCACATTTGCAAGGTATGGATCCTCAATATAGTTTCAAAGGTGAAACGGATTATTCATATGCTCCTAATAAGACTTATTCTTTTGGTGTAGAAATTAATTTCTAAAATAGAAACATTATTTTATAAGAAACAAGATGAAAAAGATATTTAAATATATGATTGTCGGTTTGGTGGCTTGTACGACTCTGTCGTCTTGCTTGGAAAGTTCTCTTGATACCAATCCGACCGATTCAATGTCCGGGAGTGGACTATTGGCAAATGCAAATGCGGCTTTAGTTCCCCTGAACGGTCTTTATCGTTCCATGTATTCAGCATGGTCTCCAACAGGAAACACGCATCAGTGCTTCGGTATCAGTGCTTACAATCTGATGGCTGATGTTATGGGAGAAGATATGATCATGGCCGCAGCTGGTAGCGGTTGGTTTTGGTACGATTGTTTGTATAACGTAAAAAGTAGATATACCACTACTACTTGGCGTCCATATGATTTATGGAATTGCTATTATACTTGGATATCTAATGCAAATTATATACTTGCAGCAGAAGAGACTATGGCTGGTACAGAAGCGGAAGTAAACTACATTATGGGGCAAGCTTACGCAATACGTGCTTATTCTTATTTTATGTTGGCGCAGAGCTTTGCCCGGACTTATAAAGGACACGAGACTGAACCTTGTTGTCCGATCTATATCGAGCCGACAGTTGCCGGAACGGAAGGTAAACCACGTTCTACGGTACAAGAGACATATGATCAGATTATGAGTGACATCAACAAAGCAGTCGAAAAATTGAACGGTACAACTCGTAAACATATTTCACATATTGACTATACCACGGCTTTGGGCTTACAAGCTCGTATCGCATTAGTGATGGAAGATTGGGCTACAGCTAAAAAAGCGTCAGAAGATGCAATTGCGACAAGTAAATGCACGATTGCAAAAGTTTCAGAATTTAAAGGTCTGAACAGTACAAGCGCATCTAATGTCATGTGGGGAGCTGAAATCATTTCTGATCAAAGCGGTATGTATGCAAGCTTGTTCTCACACATGGATGCCACAGCCGATAAATATGGAGCAACAGCCCGTAAGCAGATCAGCAAGGAACTGTATGGAAAAATAGGTACGGAAGACGAACGTCTGGTATGGTGGAATCCCAAAGATGCCAACAATAAAGATGGTGGTTATCAACAGGAAAAATTTAAGTTTTCCGATATCCAAACTTGGATGGGAGACTATGTCTGGATGCGTATTGAAGAGATGTATCTTATTGCAGCGGAGGCTGAATGCCGTTTAGGAAATGACGCCGGTGCACGTGAATACTTAATGGATTTGATGAGTAAGCGTGACGCATCTTACAACTGTGCTCAAAAATCCGGTACATCTATGGGAAAATTGACTACCGATTATACAGGTTCGCTATTGGAAGAAATTATTACACAACGCAGAATTGAACTTTGGGGTGAATTTGGGCGTATTTATGACATTCGCCGTTTGAAACAGGGATTCAAACGAACTGCAGAAATGGGTTGGCCGACTGATGCTTTGCTTGTTAATCGCAATGCAAATGACCCGGAAAGCTATATGTGGGTATTGACAATTCCCCAAACTGAGTTTGATGGAAATGTTAATATGGATCCGACAAAAGACCAAAACCCGGTAGGTGATACTAAATAAAATTTATTCACTGATTAAAAGATTAAAGCGATGAAATATATTTCAAAAATATCAACATTGATAGCTCTTCTATTAATTACACTGAGCTTTACTGCCTGTGATAGTGAACAAGAATGTGCTATATATACAGATGCTACAGATGGGGCGGCCTTTATAAATGCTTCTTTAGCCAACATTACAGTTTCACCAGTTGATCCGACTTTTACTGTAGACATTGTACGTGCAAATGCTGGTGGTGAATTAAGTGGAACTGTTGCATTGACTGCTATGGTAGATGACGAACCATTGAGTGGTTGTACCGTTTCTGGCTATACTTTTGCAGCAGGTGAAAATATGACAAAAATCACTGTAAATGTATCTCCTTTGGAAATTGGCAAAGAATTGAATGTCACATTAACATTGGATAATACAAATGAACCTATAAGTGGTAGTAATACTGTTTCAGTTACGGTTAATAAAGACTATAACTGGGTATCTTTGGGGACTGGTACATTTGCAGATGTTTTAGCTTTTACAGAAAAGCCTTATAATGTGGAAATTCAAAAAGCGGATGGCTTTGATCGTTATCGTGTAATGAAACCTTATGAACAAGGTTTGAAAAATGATGACGGTGAATGGGGAAATGCTGTAGCCGCAACTTCGTGTGACTATATTGAATTTTGGATTAAGGATGGCATCATTTATTATAATAAATTCTTTATTGGAATCAACTATGATGGGAATGCTTCAAATGCAATCTATGCTCACCATCCAAGTGATTTTGCAGGAATCAGTTTGGTAAATAATAAACAGCTTGATGACAAAACATTTCAGTTAGCTCCTTACTATTATATAGAAGCTTTACAAGGTGGATTTGATTACACAGGCGAAGGTGGTTCTATTCTTATTACTCTTCCATAAAAAGATAGAATAATATTTTTTGAGAGCCGGGTTCTATTAGTCAGAACCCGGCTCTTTTTATTTACTTACACATTATAAGTAAATAGAGTTTTATAGATAAAGAAGCAGCTATATTTTAAAATAAATGTAGTGAGTATTGGCTTAAAAATGTGTATCGGAATCTTGCAAAATAGTTTAATCTAGATCAAAAAAATCAGAAAGAAATCGGTAGAACTTCAGCGCTATTTGGGAGTATTACGGATGTAGCTATTATTTACACTAAATACCTTAATGTGTTGTATGTTAAACAAATATGCTTATTGGGTATTTAGAACGTCATCTCTTATAAATGGATGATGATTTAAAAATAAACATAGTGTAATATACTGATAATTAGTAAATTATATATTGAGTGAGTTCTGCAAAGACTCTGGTAGTTTCTTTTGTGGGTATGAAAGCCCAGGAAATCGGGGTGAAACCGAATGTAAAAGTGGTATTGGAAGGTGATAATCAGATGCTCGATGAAGTAATGGTTGTTGCCTATGGTACAGCTAAGAAAAGTGCTTTCACTGGATCTGCTGCAACAATTAAAAGCGAGAAAATTACATCTCGTCAAACTTCAAATGTCACAAATGCTTTGACAGGGCAGGTCGCTGGTGTACAGACAACGAGCAATAGCGGGCAGCCTGGTAAAGATGCCGAGATCCGGATTCGTGGTATCGGCTCTATTTCAGCTAGCAATAAGCCTTTATATGTAGTTGACGGCGTTCCTTATGACGGTGAGATTTCTGCGATCAGTACTTCTGATATCGAATCTATGACTGTATTGAAAGATGCTGCATCTAATGCGTTGTATGGTGCCCGTGGTGCTAATGGTGTCATCTTGATTACAACTAAAAAAGGTAAAAGTGGTGAAGCTCGTGTTAGTTTTGATGCTAAATGGGGTGTAAATAAACGTGGTGTGCCTAATTATGAAACGATTAATGATCCTGCGAAATTCTATGAACTGAATTATTCTTCTATTTATAATGCAGATTTGGAAGGTTATGCTGCTGCTGGTGATTTGGTAAACGCCAATGCATATGCTAATCAAGCCTTACTTTCTGGATCTTACTTAGGATATCAGGTCTATTCTGTTCCGACAGGGGAAATGTTGATCGGTATGGATGGAAAATTGAATCCTAAAGCTACACTTGGTTATTCCGATGGAACTTATTATTATACTCCGGATAATTGGTCAGATGAAATTTTCGAAAATAATGTTCGTCAGGAATATAATTTGAGTGTTAGTGGAGCTTCTGACAAAATGAACTTTTATATGTCTGCAGGTTATCTGGATGATCAAGGCATTGTTCCTAATTCCGGTTTTCAGCGTTATTCAGCCCGTTTGAAAGCTGACTATCAGGTAAAACCGTGGTTGAAAATGGGTGCTAATATTTCATTTACCCATTATGATAGCCGCGAACAGGATACAGAAGGTGGAACTTCAAACGCGAATATATTTTATGCTTCTAATATTATGGGAGCAATCTATCCGATGTATATCCGTGACGCACAGGGGAACATTATGAGTGATAATCGTGGTTTCCTGCGTTATGATTATGGAAAGAAAGGGCAAGATACAAATGGGTCTCGTAACACAATCCCTAATGCTAATCCTTTGGCTAGCTATATGTTGGACAAAATGAAATATTCTGGTGATGTAGTTAGTGGCAAATGGTTTGCCGATGTTGATATCTGGGGTGGTATTAAGGCTAAGGTAAATATTGGAGTGGATGCCAATAATGTTCGCCATACCGATATGGTGAATCCGTTCTATGGACAATATTCGGAAACGACAGGTGTCGGTGGTTTGATTTCAGTTTCTTCTCAACGTACATTTAGTGTAAATCAGCAGTATTTATTAACTTACAACAAAACGTTTAATGATGTACACAATCTGGATGTTTTAGCTGGCCATGAAAGCTATAACTATAAATTCCAATATTTATATGGTCAGCGCGAAAAACTGTATAATCCGAATGTTCCGGAATTGGATAATGGTATTTCAAATCAATACAACTCCTCTTATTCAAAAGATTATGCAACTGAAGGTTGGTTGTTCCGCGTGCAGTATGATTATGACGGGAAATATTTCGGTTCGGCTTCTTATCGTCGTGATGCTTCTTCTTGCTTCCATCCGGATAATCGTTGGGGTAACTTTTGGTCGATTGGTGCAGGTTGGTTGCTGAATAAAGAAGCTTTCCTGGAAAACCAAAGTTGGATTAATATGTTGAAGTTTAAAATCAGTTACGGTTTACAAGGTAATGATAATTTGATGTATCAGGGAGGTTTATATCGCAACTATTACCCGTATCAAGATCAGTTTACTTTGGCAAACAGTAATGGTGATTTCTCAACATCTTTGTATTATAAAGGAAATAAAGATATTACATGGGAAACTTCTCACAGTTTCAATACCGGTTTTGACTTTACGTTCTGGGGTGGTAAACTAAGTGGTTCAGCTGAATACTTTTCTCGTAAGACTACAGATATGCTCTATTTCAAACCTGTTGCAGCCTCGATGGGATATTCTCGTTTCCCGGAAAATGTTGGTTCTATGGTGAACCGCGGTGTTGAAATCGATTTGAATTCAAATATTATCGAAACAAAAGATTTCTCATGGAGTGTAAATTTGAACTTGACTCATTTCAAAAACAAAGTTTTGGAATTGGCACCTGAATTGAATGGTCAGATGATCGATGGTGGTCGTATCTATCGTGAAGATGAATCGATGTATCAGCTTTATTTACCGAAATATGCCGGTGTAAATTCTGAAACAGGGGAAAGCCAGTGGGCTTTATTGAAACCGGATGCTGATGGTAACACTGTTACGACTTCTTATTCTGCGGCAACGGAAAATCGTTTTGCGACAGGAGACATTCTTCCTAAAGTGTATGGTGGATTCGGTACAAGTTTTACGGCTTACGGTTTTGATTTGTCAATTTCATTTGCTTATCAGGTAGGTGGTCGTGTTTTGGACTACACATACCAGGAATTGATGAGCCCTGCTGCTACAGGTAGTGCCTTGCATAAAGATATGTTGAATGTATGGACTTCCGAAAACAAAAATACCAACGTCCCTCGTATGAATATAACTGATAAATATACCAACAGATTGTCTGATCGCTTTTTGACAAGTTCCGATTATCTGAGTCTGCAAAATATTACATTCGGTTATACTTTGCCGAAAAACTTGACTCGTAAATTGCAGATTGATGGTGTACGTTTATATTTCGTTGCAGACAATGTTGCATTGTTGACTGCTCGTAAGGGGCTGGATCCACGTCAAGGCTATGTTGCTTCTGATAATGTTTATTCACCGATCCGTACAATTTCAGGTGGTATTTCATTGAATTTCTAATCCATTAAATTGTTTTTGAATATGAAATTAACAAACAAATATATGATGTTCGCAACTGCCACTCTTATACTGGCATCTTGCGATTTGGATAAATATCCTGAAGGCCAATATGTCTCTGACAGTCAGAAAGAAGAAACGATCAAAGACAGACCTAACTTGATCACGGCCGAGGTAAATGCCATGGCTGCTAAATTGAATGCTTATGGAACAATTTCCGATGATGCTTCTACTTATCATAATGATTATGGAGTACCAGCTGTCTCTATGGCATTGGAATCAGGAGGACAGGATCTTGTAGCTCTGGTTACAGGATATAATTGGTTTAACACTTCCCAAAACTATTCTGACCGTGTTTATGACAGTTCTATGGATGAGCTGATCTGGAAAACTTTTTATAATCATCTGAAGGCGGCCAATAACGTATTGAGCTTGATTGATCCGGCAACAGAAGATGCTTCTCTGAAAATTTATCGTGGTCAAGCCTTGGCTGCTCGTGCATACGACTATCTGAATCTGGTTCAGATTTATCAGTTTACTTATGCCGGTCATGAAAGTGCCTTGGCTGTACCTATTGTAACCGAGAAGATGACTGACCAAGAAATGCAAAATAATCCTCGTGCTACTGTTCAGCAGGTATATGATCAAATTATGAGCGACTTGAACCAGGCTGCAGAATTGTTGGCCGGTTTTGATAATGGGGCGAATAAAGACCAATTGGATGAAGCGGTCGTATATGGCTTGCGTGCCCGTGCCAATCTGTTGATGCAGAAATGGGCGGATGCTGCAAAAGATGCAGAAAAAGCGATTGCCGGAGGAACTCCGCAATCTTTGGCAGATGTATCTACTCCGACATTTAATTCGGCTACTGCAAATTCTTGGCTTTGGGGAGTCATGATTACTCCGGATAATGATGTTGTACAGACTGGTATCATTAACTGGCCATCTCATTTATGTTCTTTTACGGGTAATGGATATACTTCTGGTGCACCTGATGGATACAGAAAAATAAATGTGGCTTTGTATGATCAGATTCCGGATACTGATATTCGTAAACAATGGTTTTTGTCTCCGGATAACACTTCTTCATTAATAGACAACGAAAAGGTAGAAGGTTATTCTGTCGTTGAGTATTTTGGTCTTGAACCGTATGTGAATACTAAATTTGGAGCTTATCAGAGTGTGTTTGGGAATACAACTAATGCTTCGGACTGGCCATTGATGCGTGTGGAAGAAATGTATCTGATTAAGGCGGAAGCTGAAGCAATGAGTGGCAATCTGGCTGCAGGTAAGTCTACATTGGAAAACTTCGTACAAGCATATCGTGACCCCTCTTTTGTTAGCAAAGCTACTTCGCCACAGCAATTTCAAGATGAGGTTTGGTTGCAACGCCGTGTGGAACTTTGGGGTGAAGGTTATTCTTTGTTCGATCTTCTGCGCTTGAAGAAGCCGGTTGTACGTAAAAATACGAATTATCATGCTTCCGTACAGTTTAATCTGGATCCGGAGTCTCAGATTATGATCTATCGTATTCCGCAATGTGAAATGGAGACCAATACAGGTATTTCTGATACAGATAATAATCCGGCAGCTTCGCAACCTACTTTATAAAAGAAGAAAGGTTTACATCTGAAAAAGGGAAAAAAGAGACGTGTTTTTTGAACACGTCTCTTTTTTTTGTCTTTGTTCCTGCCTTGATATGTTCGTCTTACGAGTGGTTTTTCTTCTATTGAAACACGAAATATAACAAACTTTTAGTTTGTCTCATACGAAACAAAGAACTTATTATTGTTCCTTCGTGTTCTCATTCAGAAAATAATGTATATCATGGAAAAAGTTATTTACAATCTGGTGTTCAATCGGAAAAAGCGATTGAATGCAGAAGGAAAGGCTTTGATTCAGGTAGAGGCCTACCTGAATAGGCAGAAGAAGTATTTCTCGACGAAAATCTATGTTAAGCCCACACAGTGGGATAGCAAGAAGAAAGCTGTGAGGAATCATCCCAATATGGATGAACTCAATCAGTACATGGAGGATTATATTACTTATTTGGAGCGGATCGAATTAGATATGGTCCAGAGCGGGCGTCCGTTCTCCTTGGAATATCTGAGAGAGAGGGGAGATTTTGAGTCTGTTTCTTCTTCTTTTGTCTCTTTTATGAAAAATGAGATCGAGCATAGTAATTTAAGGCTTTCAACGCTAAAGAATCATTTTTCTACTTTGCAGGTTTTGTGCCAGTATCAGCAGCAAGTCTCTTTTGATGATCTTACCTTTAATTTCCTTTGTGATTTTGAACATTTCCTTCTTGAGCATAAGTATCACCGGAATACGATTGCCAAGCATATGAAGCATCTGAAAAGATATGTTAACCTGGCGATTAATAAGGATTTGTTCGAATTGCAAAAATATCCTTTCCGTAAGTATAAGATCAAATATATGGAGAGTAAACGTGGCCACCTGACACCCGAAGAATTGGGGAGGTTGGAGAAGGTCGCTCCTAAATTGCAACGTACGCTCAGACGAACGCTCGATATGTTCCTCTTCAGCTGTTACACCGGGCTTCGCTTTTCCGATATTGTAAATATACGGTCGGATAATTTCCATCTGATCGATGATAAACTATGGCTGATCTATTCATCGGTCAAAACGGATGTGAACGTCCGGCTTCCTTTGTTCCTATTGTTCGACGGGAAAGCCCTTTCTGTTTACGATCGATATCGCAAGCGTTATTCCAGAACGCTGTTTGGCGTTTCTGCCTCGGCAAACTCGAATGTGAACAAGCAGTTGAAAAGGATTAGCCGGCTGGCGGAAATAGATAAAAGGCTGTCTTTCCACATGGCACGCCATACCAATGCTACCTTATTATTATATAATGGAGCGAATATTACGACGGTCCAGAAACTTTTGGGGCATAAGAGCGTGCGGACAACGGAGATATATAGTGATATTATGGATATGACAGTTATACGTGATCTGGAAAATATCACGCCGAAATAAAATGGGGCGATAGATGCAGGAGGACAGGTTGTGTTGAACGGATGTTTGTTTAATACAGCCTGATCTTTTATGATTCTATATGGGCAATAGGAATAGTAAAAATGACAAAATGATACTGTTTTGTGGCTTTGATTGGCGTGTGCTCGGGCGTGTGCTTTCTTTTTATCATATTTTCCTGTTGTCAAACATCAAAATCGCCCTGAATTTTTACGGCATTTATACTTTGAAAAGTAAATAAAATATACGACTTTTGTTGGCATGATGAGTCAACCGTTAGCAGAGAGATTACGTCCGAAAACGTTGGACGATTATATCGGGCAGAAACACCTGGTAGGTTCGGGTGCTGTTCTTAGGAAGATGATTGATGCGGGCCGTGTCCCTTCTTTTATATTGTGGGGACCTCCGGGAGTAGGAAAGACTACGCTGGCGCAGATTATTTCGAATAAACTGGAAGCTCCGTTCTATACGTTGAGCGCAATCAGTTCAGGAGTGAAAGATGTACGGGAGGTAATAGAAAAGGCAAAAGGAAACCGCTTTTTCAATACCGTTTCACCGATCCTGTTTATTGATGAAATACATCGTTTCAGCAAGTCGCAGCAGGACTCCCTGCTCAATGCAGTGGAAACGGGAGTGGTAACCTTGATCGGAGCCACAACCGAAAATCCCTCGTTCGAGGTCATCCGTCCGTTGCTTTCACGCTGCCAGGTATATGTTTTGAAGTCGTTGGAGAAGGCTGATCTGTTGACTTTGTTGAATAAGGCGGTTACGGAAGATATCGTATTGAAGGATATGAATATCGTGCTGGCCGAGACGGACGCCATGTTGCGTTATTCAGGCGGTGATGCACGGAAGTTGCTGAATATCCTGGAACTCGTAGTCGCTGCAGAAGAAGGAAATGAAAAGATTGAAATAACAGATGAAAAGGTAGTGGAGCGTTTGCAGGAAAATCCTGCGGCGTATGATAAAGGAGGGGAGATGCATTATGACATCATATCCGCTTTCATCAAATCCATCCGCGGAAGCGATCCGGATGCCGCTATCTACTGGTTGGCGCGTATGGTTGCCGGTGGTGAAGACCCGGAATTTATAGCTCGCCGCTTAGTTATTTCAGCATCGGAAGATATCGGATTGGCGAATCCGAATGCTCTATTGTTGGCAAATGCCTGTTTTGATGCCTTGAAGAAAATCGGTTGGCCTGAAGGACGGATCATTTTGGCGGAAACAACCGTTTATCTGGCATGCAGTCCTAAAAGTAATTCGGCTTATATGGCGATTAATGATGCGTTAGAGTTGGTGAACCGCACAGGAAACCTGCCTGTTCCCCTCCATTTACGAAATGCACCGACCAAATTGATGGCGGAGTTGAATTACGGAAAAGACTACAAATATGCACACGATTATGAAAATCATTTTGTCAAGCAAGAGTTCCTTCCGAAGGAAATTTTGAACGAACGGCTGTGGAAAGGACAGGAAAATCCATCCGAACACAAACTAATTGAACAAATGAGACGTTTGTGGGGCGATCGGTATTAGAAATTGAAAATTGATAATTGAAAGGCGAAAATTAAAGATAAATGTAACTGGAAAGGTAATAGTTGCGACGTTTTGCTGATATTTTTCGCTTTTAAATTTTCGTTTCTCGATTAAATTCGTACATTAGCCGCCTGTTTTTGGAAAATTAGTTACTTGAATTATATTTAACATTAAAAAGACATTGGTATGAAGAAGCACAATTTTTATGCAGGTCCCTCTATCTTGAGCGAGTATACAATTAAAAATACGGCTGCTGCAGTAGAGAATTTTGCGGGTATGGGCTTATCCCTTCTTGAAATTTCCCACAGAAGTAAAGAATTTGTAGCTGTGAATGATGAGGCGCGTGCATTGATCAAAGAGTTACTGGATGTTCCTGCCGGTTATGAAGTTGTCTTTATGGGAGGCGGTGCAAGCATGCAATTTTGTATGGTACCTTATAACCTCTTGAATAAGAAAGCTTCTTATCTCGATACTGGTACGTGGGCATCTAACGCGATTAAGGAAGCCAAATTGTTTGGTGAAGTGGATGTGGTTGCTTCTTCCAAAGATGCTAACTATACTTATATCCCTAAAGACTATAAGGTGCCTGAAGATTCTGATTATTTCCATTTTACCTCCAATAATACGATCTACGGTACGGAGATGCGTAAGGATCCGGATGTAAAGGTCCGTTTGGTTTGCGATATGTCTTCCGATATCTTCTCCCGTCCGATCGATATTTCCAAATATGATATCATTTATGCCGGTGCACAAAAGAATCTGGCTCCGGCTGGTGTAACGTTGGCGATTGTACGTCAGGATGCATTGGGACACGTAGACCGTCCTATCCCTACTATGCTGAACTACAACACGCATATTAAGAAGGATTCCATGTTCAACACCCCTCCCGTATTGCCTATCTATGCAGCTTTGCAGACGTTGAAATGGTATAAGGAACAAGGCGGTATTGCTGCAATGGAAAAGAAAGACGTGGAAAATGCAGCTATCCTGTATGATGAAATCGATCGTAACAAGTTGTTTAAAGGAACTGTCGCAGCAGAAGACCGTTCGATCATGAATGTATGTTTCGTGATGAATGACGAATATAAAGAACTGGAAGATGAGTTCGGCAAGTTTGCAGCGGCTGCCGGTATGGTCGGTATCAAGGGACACCGTTCTGTAGGCGGATTCCGTGCTTCTCTGTACAACGCAATGCCGAAGAGCAGCGTTGAAGCTTTGGTTGCATGTATGAAGGACTTTGAAAAGCAGCATTGATTATGGCAAAGATATTAGTAGCAACAGATAAACCTTTCGCAGCGATAGCTGTGAAAGGGATCCGCGAAGTAGTGGAAGGTGCAGGCGATGAACTGGTCCTGCTGGAGAAATATGGTGAAAAGGCCAAACTGCTGGAAGCGGTCAAGGACGTGGATGCAATCATCATCCGCAGTGATATTATCGATGCCGAAGTGTTGGATGCCGCAAAACAGCTGAAAATCGTGGTTCGTGCCGGTGCCGGTTACGATAATGTTGACCTGGCTGCAGCGACAGCACATAATGTCTGTGTGATGAATACACCGGGACAGAACTCCAATGCCGTTGCCGAATTGGCTTTCGGTATGATGGTGATGGCTGTCCGCAACTTCTATAACGGTACTTCGGGAACGGAGTTGAAAGGTAAGAAACTGGGAATCCATGCCTATGGCAACGTCGGCCGTAATGTGGCCCGTATCGCGAAAGGCTTCGGAATGGAAATATATGCATTCGACGCTTTCTGTCCGGCTTCGGCCATTGAAGCGGATGGCGTGAAACCGGTCGCTTCGCCGGAAGAGCTCTATGCAACCTGCGATGTCGTTTCCCTGCATATCCCTGCAACTGCCGAAACAAAGAACTCCATCAATTACGCTCTGGTTGGCAAGATGCCGAAAGGCGGCCTGTTAGTCAATACGGCCCGTAAGGAAGTGATCAACGAAGCCGAACTGATCAAGCTGATGGAAGAACGTGCAGACCTGAAATATGTAACCGACATCATGCCGGCTGCCAACGAAGAGTTTGCCGCCAAGTTTGCCGGCCGCTATTTCTCCACTCCTAAAAAGATGGGTGCACAGACTGCCGAGGCCAACATCAATGCCGGTATTGCCGCCGCCAAGCAGATCGAAGGCTTTTTGAAAGAAGGTTGCGAAAAGTTCAGAGTAAACAAATAGATTTATAATTTATGATTTATGGAGCAAAACCCGACCTATGAGAAAGCTTTGTTGTTTGCGATTCGGATTGTTAAAGTGTATAAGTATTTGACAGAAGAGAAAAGAGAATTTATTATAAGTAAGCAACTTTTACGTTGCGGGACTTCGTTGGAGCGAACATAAGCGAAGCTCTTTCTGCGGAATCTTTGTCAGATTTTATTCATAAGTTGGCAATATCTCAAAAGGAAACGAATGAAACAATTTATTGGTTGACGATATTAGAGAAAACGGATTATTTATCCCAATCTCAATTTGATTCATTATATTGTGATTGTCAGGAATTGAGGAAAATCCTCGTATCCATAATCCTTACCTCTAAAAGGAAGCTCCATAAATCATAAATCATAAATCATAAATCGTAAATATCATGGCACGAATAAAACCTTTCAAAGGCATCCGCCCTCCGAAGGAGTTGGTAGAACAAGTTGCTTCCCGCCCTTACGATGTGTTGAACTCGGAAGAAGCACGCGAAGAAGCGAGGGGAAATGAAAAATCATTATATCATATCATTAAACCGGAGATCGATTTTCCGGTCGGGACGGACGAACACGATCCTGCCGTTTATCTGAAAGCTGCCGCCAATTTCCAGATGTTTCAGGAAAAAGGATGGCTGGTACAGGATAAGGATGAATGTTATTATGTGTATGCCCAGACCATGAACGGCAAGACGCAGTACGGCTTAGTTGTCGGTGCTTACGTGCCCGACTATATGAATGGCGTTATCAAGAAACATGAGCTGACCCGCCGTGACAAGGAAGAAGACCGCATGAAGCATGTCCGGGTAAACAATGCCAACATCGAACCGGTATTCTTTGCTTATCCCGATAATGCCGAGTTGGACCGGATTGTCGCCAAGTACACCTCCCGCGCTCCCGAATATGACTTCGTAGCGAAGGACGATGGCTTCGGACATACCTTCTGGGTCATCGACGAGGCTGCCGATATCGCCCGCATCACGGAGTTGTTCGGTGAAATGCCTTCCCTGTACATAGCCGACGGCCATCACCGCTCTGCTGCGGCTGCGCTGGTGGGTGCGGAAAAAGCCAAACAGAATGCGTCTCATAAAGGCGATGAGGAATATAACTACTTTATGGCTGTCTGTTTCCCGGCAAACCAATTGACGATTATCGACTATAACCGGGTGGTGAAAGACCTGAACGGCCTGTCGGAAGATGAATTTCTGGCTAAATTAGGAAAGAACTTCGTTGTGGAAGAAAAGGGTGCGGATATTTATAAACCGGCAGCCTTACATAACTTCTCCCTTTATTTAGGCGGGAAATGGTATTCGCTGACGGCCAAGCCGGGCACATATAACGATAACGATCCGATCGGCGTCCTGGATGTGACGATTTCTTCCAACTTGATCCTGGATGAAGTCTTGGGTATAAAAGACCTCCGTTCGGATAAGCGTATCGATTTCGTAGGTGGAATCCGTGGGCTGGGAGAATTGCAACGCCGTGTCGACAGTGGCGAGATGAAGGTCGCGTTGGCCCTTTATCCTGTCACCATGAAGCAGCTGATGGACATTGCCGATACCGGCAACATCATGCCTCCCAAGACGACCTGGTTCGAACCGAAACTGCGTTCCGGCCTCGTTATTCATAAACTCGAATAAAATGAGTTCACATTCACAAGCCGTTTTGTGCCTGTGTGATAAGTGTTTGCAGTGAAGGCTGTATGCGAGGGTGGTTTTACCTGCTGCATACGGCCTTTGCTTTTTTTATTTGGTCGTTCGGACACTTTTATGTAAGTTTGTGAGAATAAATAATGAATATGGGAACAATCAAAAATATAGTATTTGACTTGGGAGGTGTATTGATCGACCTGGATCATGTCCAGGCCATACGCCGTTTTGAAGAGATTGGAGTGGAGGATGCAAAACAATTGCTCGATCCGTATGAACAGAAAGGTTTTTTCCTGGAAGTGGAGAACGGGAAGATCGATGTCGATACCTTCTGCCGGAAGTTATGCGATCATACCGGCAAGCAACTCACTTACGATGAGATCAAATATGCCTGGATGGGCTTTATCGCCGATGTGCCTCAATACAAGTTGGATTTCCTCCTGGAGCTTCGTAATAAATATAAGGTTTATCTGTTAAGCAATACGAATCCGATTGTCCAGTCGTGGGCGAGAAGCGAAGACTTTACCGCCGCCGGTCGTCCTATATCCGCCTATTTCGATAAAATGTACACTTCTTATGAAGTGGGAGTGACGAAACCGGATGCCGCCATCTTTGACCGGATGATAGAAGACGCCCCGCTTATCCCGGCCGAAACGCTCTTTGTCGACGATGCCAAGTCGAATATAGAAGTAGGGCAGGGCCTCGGTTTTCATACATATCAGCCTGAAAATGGAGAAGATTGGCGGGAAGCTATCTTGAATATATTGGAGAAGTAATCTTCCTCCCCGCTCTTTTTAATTGCCGGATGCCTGGTTTCTTATCGGCTCACGGTTGTGGGTCGTATGAATCACACCTGTGAGCCGATCGAATCACGGTCGTGAGCCGTACGGACCACAGGTGTGATTCGATTAGTTCCTCTGTGGACGGAGGTTACTTTGTGCTTGATTATAAGGAAATTCTTGTCATTCTCTTTTTCTTTTTTATTAGGGAAGGGGAATTAAAACCTTATATGCGCTTGCTCCCTGGTCTTGTGTAAGCTGGCAGTCTTTGTTATCACAGGTTATTTTTACACAAAGCGCCGTGTTTTTCTTTTCCTCCCAATGTGAAGTAATGACATGTTCTTCGTTATCCCCGAATATATGCGGGCATACTAATTTCCATGTGATGGTAGGTGCCACATTATCGAAAGTACTGTATGAAAAATACAAGTATTCAGCTTGGTCGTTCTCAACCTCGACATAGAGTATTTCTTTTTGGTTCGATACATCGGTTGATGAGACTTGCAGTTTATACGTATCTGTGACTTGGTACGAATAGCCGCCGCTTTCCTGCTGATACTTTAGCCCGTTTACTAAATTCTTGCCGGAGCTGTTCTCGAATTTCAGTTTAAGATTATAAGTATAAGGAGGTGCCTCATTTCCGTCGCTACATCTGCTAAATACCATGACCAATAAGGTCAATAGGTAAATCAAATTTATCTTTTTCATGACTATCTTTTTTATTGGTTAGTAATAAATATAAGATGATTGCAATGTAATGAAAAAAGGGAGATATCGTGTTGTTTTGTGATAAAAAATAATATATTTCACCCTTAGTTATAAAGAATGTCGAGGGTTCACAAGAACGACCTGATTGATACAGGTTTGGAAGGCGTGAATGTAAAATGAAAAAAGGGAAACATCGTCTGATGCTTCCCTTTTTATCAATTATGAGGATATTACCGATTACATGATACCGCGTTCGCGCAGTTTTTCCTGCCATTTCCAGGCGGAAGCCAATGTGTCGGCGAGTGTTTCTGTTGCTTTCCAGCCCAATACCTTGTTGGCGCGTTCGGGATTTGCCCAAACCTTTTCGATATCACCTTCGCGGCGGCCAACGATCTTGTGCGGAACTTTGACGCCTGTAGCAGCTTCGAACGTGTTGATCAGCTCCAATACGGAAACACCGTTGCCGGTTCCGAGGTTGAAGATTTCCACATTGTCCAAAGACTTGCCGCCCAGCATGCGGTCCATAGCGATCACGTGAGCCTTAGCCAGGTCTACAACGTTGATATAGTCGCGGATGCAAGAGCCGTCGACAGTGTCATAATCGTCACCGAACACGCTCAACTCTTTGCGGATGCCCATAGCTGTCTGTGTCAGATAGGGGATCAGGTTCTGGGGAACGCCGTTAGGCAATTCGCCGATCTCTGCCGTCGGATGTGCTCCGATCGGGTTGAAGTAACGCAGGATGATACTCTTGAAAGGAGCGCCGGCGTGGATCGTGTCGCGGATGATCTCTTCGTTGATCTGCTTTGTGTTTCCGTAAGGAGAAGTAGCCGGTTTGATCGGTGCGTTCTCGGTTACAGGCAGGTTTTCAGGATCAGGCTGTCCGTAAACGGTGCAGGAAGAGGAGAAGACGATACCTTCGATATCGAATTCCGGCATCAGCTCCAGCAGGTTTACCAGTGTAACGACGTTGTTGCGATAGTATTTCAACGGCTGTTGTACGGATTCGCCCACTGCCTTGCTGGCTGCGAAGAGGATGATACCTTTGATTCCCGGATGGGCTTTCAGCGCTTCGCGGGTTCCTTCCTTATCTTTCAGGTCCAGCTTGATGAATTCAGGACGGATGCCTGTGATGCGTTCGATGCCGTCCAATACTTCTATATTGGAGTTAGACAGGTCGTCGATGATGACTACTTCATAACCTGCGTTTTGCAGTTCTACTGTGGTGTGTGATCCGATGTAACCAGTTCCACCTGCTACTAAAATCTTTTGTTTCATCTTAGTGTTTATTTAGATTAGTAATTACACAATCCCTGAAAATCCCATGAAAGCCATAGCCAGCAGACCTGCTGTGATAAGAGCGATCGGGGTCCCTTTCATGCCATCGGGAACATTTGTCATTGCTAATTGTTCTCTGACACCTGCAAAGATAATCAAAGCTAACGCAAATCCAATAGCTGTTGAGATTGCATATACAACGGATTCCAATAAATTATATTCTTTTTGTATTACGAGGATGGCTACACCTAAGATACAACAGTTTGTCGTGATCAAAGGAAGGAACACGCCGAGCGCCTGATAAAGGGCCGGAGAGACTTTCTTCAGGATGATTTCCACCATCTGTACCAATGCGGCAATGATCAGGATGAAGCTGATGGTCTGCATAAAGCCCAAGCCAAAAGCATCCAGAATATATTTTTGTACGAGGAACGTTACGACAGTAGCGATCGTCAATACGAAAGTCACGGCGGCGCCCATGCCGGCAGCCGTTTCCACCTTCTTGGATACGCCGAGGAACGGGCAGATACCTAAGAACTGTGCCAGTACAACGTTGTTTACGAATACGGCGGCAATAAATATCAATATATATTCCATATCGTTCGTTTTTATGCTTTACGCAGTTTGTTTACAATAGCGACCAGATATCCCAGTGCGATGAAAGCACCCGGAGCCAGTACGAAAATCAGTGAACCGTATTGTTCGGGCATCAATGTCAGGTTGAACAGCTTGCCGGTTCCCAGCAACTCGCGGACAGCACCCAGCAATGTCAAGGCCATCGTAAAGCCCAGTCCCATACCCAGTCCGTCGAAAGCGGAAGGGATGATGCCGTTCTTGGCAGCGAATGCTTCGGCACGTCCCAGCACGATACAGTTTACAACGATCAACGGGATGAACAAGCCCAGGCTGGCATACAATGCCGGAACGAAAGCCTCCATACACATCTGTACGACCGTCACGAAGGTTGCGATCACGACAATGAAAGCCGGAATACGCACCATGTCGGGGATCAGGTTCTTCAAGGCGGAGATCACGATGTTGGAACAGATCAGTACGAACATCGTGGCAAGTCCCATACTCATACCGTTGAGAGCGGAAGAGGTCGTACCCAGCGTCGGGCACATACCTAACAGCAATACGAATGTCGGGTTCTCTTTGATGATACCATTCATCAATATTTTCAGGTTACTCATTGTCGTTTCCTCCCTCTTTAGTTGTGTTATCGGATGATGCGGTTGCGCCGGTCAGTCCGTCGGTACCGGAGAAGGCGCTGTAGGCGCGGTTCACGGCGTTCAGGAATGCGCGGCTGGTAATGGTAGCTGCTGTGATCGCGTCTACATCGCCGCCGTCTTTGGATACTTTCAGTTCGCCGTCGGCCAATTTACGTCCCAGCACGCTCTGTTTGTTCTTGTCCGTGCTGAACCATTCCTGCATCTTGGCTCCCAGGCCCGGAGTCTCGGCATGTTGCAGTACGGAGTAGTTGAGCAGTTTGCCTGTGGCGTCGAAGCCGACGATCACTTTGATCTCGCCGCTGAAACCTTTCTTCGTATTGCTTTCCACGGCAGCGCCTACGAACTGGCCGTCTTTCGTTGCCGGGTAGATCTTCAGCGAATCGCCGTCTGCCGTAACTGCCATATAAGCCTGTTCGGTCGGTTTGTTATCGAATGCCGGTGTGACTGCTTTGATCGCCTCTTCCAGTGCAGCTGCTTTAGTGGCGGCAATCGGGCCGGTGGTGTACATGTTCACACCTGCTAATATCGCTCCTGCCACAACACAGATGATCGTGAGTGAAAGGAACATATTGGGTAATGTTGATTTTAGTTTTGCCATGCTTATTTTCCTCCGAAATGTTTAGGTTTCATATAACTGTTGATTAGCGGAGTAACTCCATTCATGATGAAGATGGCAAATGACATACCTTCGGGATAAGAACCGAACAGACGGATAACCGTTGTCAGGATACCAATGCCGACACCGTAGACGATCATGCCGCTCTTGCTCATCGGCGAAGTCACATAGTCGGTCGCCATAAAGATCGCTCCCAGCATCAGACCGCCGGAAAGCAGATGGACGAACGGGTTTGCATACTGGACCGGGTTCACTAAGTGCATGATACCTGTAAAGACAAATACCGTGACAAAGATAGACACCGGGACATGCCAGGTGATAATCTTCTTCCATAACATATAGAACATACCCAACAGCAGTGCCAGTGCGCTTACTTCGCCCAAGCTACCGCCCATGTTGCCGACCAGCATATCGCTGAGTGCGGGCATCTTGTCGAGTGCGCCTTCGTTCATCAGCGAAAGGACGGTTGCTCCTGTCGTCGCGTCCGTGTAGGACATCAACTGTCCGGCTAACGGCCAGGTGGTCATCTGTGCCGGGAAAGAGATCAGCAGGAAGATACGGCCCGTCAATGCCGGGTTGAAGATATTGTTACCCAGGCCGCCGAACGACATCTTACCGATACCGATAGCAGCCAGCGCACCGATGGCGATGATCCAGATCGGGAGGTTTGACGGCAGGTTGAACGCCAGCAAGACACCGGTCAGGATGGCTGAGCCGTCGTAAATGGTCGGTTCCTTTTTCATCAGGAACTTCTGAATCAGATATTCGAACAGGACGCAGAAGAAAACCGAAGCGACGGTTACGACCAGCGCTCCCAGTCCGAAGAAGTAGAGTGATACCAAGAAAGCCGGAACAAGGGCAATCAGCACACCGTACATATTTTTGCTTATGCTGTCGCCGCCATGAATGTGGGGCGAAGGCGATACGTATAATTTGTTTTCCATATTGCTCTTTGTTTTATGACTTTCTTGCACGAATAATACCCATAACTTTGCCTTTGCCCAACCGGATCTGGTCTAACAGCGGACGGTTGGCGGGACACGTATAGCTGCAGGAACCGCATTCGATGCAATCCTGGATATAGTTGGCCTCTGCCTTTTCCCAGTCTTTATAGACGGTAAACTTCATCAGGAAGGCCGGGTTCAGCCCCATCGGGCAAACGTCCACGCACTTGGCGCAACGGATACAGTCCTGCATCGGCTTGCGGACAGATTCTTCCTTCGTCAGGAGCAATACGCCGGAACTGCCTTTGGTCACAGGGACTTCGGCACTTACCAACGCTTTTCCCATCATCGGGCCGCCGCCGATAATCTTACCCGTGTTCTCTGGAATACCACCGGCAGCTTCGATCAGCGTGTTGATCGACGTCCCCATGCGGACCAAGAAGTTCGACGGGTTGGCTACAGCCTTTCCGGTTACGGTTACGACACGTTCGAACAGCGGTTTGTTCTTCTGGACGGCTTCGTAGACAGCATAGGCGGTCCCTACGTTCTGTACGACGGCGCCGGCAGAGATAGGCAGTGCGCCGCTCTTTACCTGGCGACGGATCACAGCGTCGATCAGCTGCTTTTCACCCCCTTGCGGATATTGCACTTTCAGCGGCATGACCTCGATTCCGGGATAAGCGGCTGCGAGCTTCGTCAGGTGGGCGATTGCGTCGGGTTTGTTATTTTCAATGCCGATAACGGCTTTGTTTACGTTTACGGCTTTCATCAACAGCGTGACGCCGACCAGTATCTGTTCACCTTTCTCCATCATCAGGGAATGGTCGGAAGTCAGATAGGGTTCGCATTCGACGGCGTTGATAATAATGATCTCGGCCTTGCTTCCGGGAGGAGGCATCAACTTCACCTGTGTCGGGAAGGTCGCACCACCCAGACCTACGATACCGGCTGCTGCAATCTTGTCGACGATCTCTTTGGACGACAGTGTGCAGTCTTTTACCAATGCATCGCTGCGGTCGATCGTTTCTTCCCATTCGTCGCCTTCCACATCTATGTAGATGGCAGGGCGTTTGTAGCCGCTCGAGTCGAGAGCGTTATCTATTTTGTTTACTTTACCGGATACCGACGAGTGGATGTTGGCGGAAACGAAACCTCCTGCCTTGGCGACAAGAGTTCCGACTTTAACCGGGTCACCCTTCTTGACCACTGCCTGGGCCGGAGCCCCGATGTGCTGACTGAGCGGTATGATTACCTGCTTAGGAGCAGCTAACGCGGTAATCTTCTTACCGGCAGACAATTTATTTTCGGGCGGATGTATACCTCCGATTCGAAATGTCCTTAGCATACTATTAGATTTTATTTTTGATTTGTTTCTTCTTTTTTTGTTTCAACTACAGGAGTTTCTTCTTTTGGCGTAGCGTTTGTAACCGTAGCGTCTGTTTTCGGAATTTCTGTTTCCGGAGTCTTGACCTTCGGGGTTTCCGGTTTTACTTCTGCTTTCGGTGCTTCTGCTTTCGGTGCAGCGGCCGGCTTTACTTTGTCGGCGTCCACAGCAGGTGCTGTTTCTTTACGCGGCGGGAAGTTTAATTCGTGGATGGCGCCGGTCGGACATACGGCTACGCATTTGCGGCACAAACGGCATTTTGTGTAATCGATGTAAGCCAGGTTGTTTTCCACGGTGATCGCTTCGAACGGGCATTCCTTTGCACACTTGCCGCAACCGATACAAGCGTTGGCACATGCTTTCTTGGCTACTCCGCCTTTGTCTTTGTTTACACAGCTGACGTAGATACGGCGTGATTTAGGCCCTTTCTTGCGCAACTCGATAATGTTTTTCGGACAGGCTTTTACACAAGCTCCGCACGAAGTACATTTGTCTTCGTCCACTTCTGGAAGCCCTGTCTCAGGATTGATATGGATGGCGTCGAAGTTACAAACCGACACACAGTCGCCATATCCTAAGCAACCGAATGAACAGCCGGTTTCTCCGCCATACAAGGTGGAAGCAATGGCACAACTCTGCACTCCGTCGTATTGGTTCGTACGCGGACGGGCAGTGCAGGTCCCGTTGCATCGCACGACGGCTACCATCGGTTCTGCACTGGCTGCTTCTTTTCCGAGGATGGTGGCGACTTGTCCCATTACCGGTGCTCCACCTACGGGACATAACAGCCCGTCCAGCGAGTCAGCCTTTACGCAGGCGGCAGCAAAACCACCGCATCCGGGATATCCACAACCTCCGCAATTGGCTCCGGGCAATACCTCCTGAACTTGTGCGATACGAGGATCTTCGTATACTTCAAACTTCTTGGAGGCGGCGTATAGAAAAACTGCGCCGATGGCTCCAATCGCTCCTAATGAAATAACGGCAATTAAAATCATGATATTTTTGTCAATTAAGTTTTTTCAAAGTAAAAATGAATCGCCTTTTTAGTTTGTCGCGTAAAAAGTATAATATGCAATAATAAGGAACTAAGAGCAGTAATCCGGTTAACCCGCTTGTGGTTTCTTCCCATTGCATACTTGTACCTGTTACGATAGCTGCAAGTACTATTATAAGCGGAAATATAAATGCAAGAAGCACGGCCTGCAGGCCCAGTGAACTTTGTCCGCATAGCTGGACTTCTTCATTTACATGGAACTTTCCAGAGTTGTCCGGAACCTCGATAATCTTTACTTTACTCTCGGATGCCGCACACATACTTTGCGCATGGCATCCGGAACAAGCCGATTGTTGGATGATCCTGACGTAGACCGTACCGCCGTCGATCTTCTCTATAACCCCATTGTGATTGATACTTTCGCTCATATTTGTAATCTCGACATTGCAAAACTGAGGCAAAAGTACGTATTATTTGGAAATTATGTCACGATTAACAAAGTTTATTATGGAAATAATAGACTTTGTCTTACCATTTGTAATTAAATCCGAAGCTCAGCAGTTCATTGATCTGAAGATAACTGTCGAAATCTTCTTTCTTGGTCACTGCATCATCATAACGTAAGTTCAGTGATATAGTGGTCGAGAAGAAACGGCTGATTGCCATCGTCAGGCGGTTTTCGAATTCACCTAACATGCGGTCGTAGCTGGTGAAATAGTAAAAACGTGAATACCAGCTTACATTCCGGTTGAACTGGAACGTCATAATCGCGTTGATCGTGGAACCGAACTGGCTTAGTTTGTGGTCGTATTTGTCGGTATCTCCTATTTTCTTGAAACCGTGACGTCCCAAATCGATGTCCTTATCCGTACTATACATAAATGTATAAGAGAGCGGAGCCAGGTTGGCTGCCAGTGACAGTTTTTTATGGCGTTTATTGGCAAACGTTTTGTTCAGCTCGTATTTCATACCGATACCGAGGTTGACATTTAACGGGGCAAGGAAGCCAGCCAGTTTGTTGTTTGTGTTTTCTGCATAATTGCTGAACAACTGTGTCTGGAAGGTTGCATCGAATGTATAGAACCATTTATTGAAGGCTTTGTAACCGATGTTACTATGGATACGGAAGACATCATCACCGATTTTGTAATCGCGTAACGTATCTTTTGGTGCTGTATAAACATTCGTTTTCCATTCCAACTCATTTGTAAACTGAACTTTGTCCTTATTATAATTGTAGACGAAGTACTGGCGGTTGCTCAGGTTCAACGTACTCACACCACCTTTATGCCAGTTCGGAGAAATATAATTCTGTGCAAACTGAACAGCACTTTCGAAGTGTGAAGTCCAATAACGCCGTTCCGGAATGAACTTGACCGGGGCATCCACATCACTGAATGCGTTCGGATCATTTTCTATCTTGATAAGCTCCGGTTCGTATGTCGCTTTCTTGATGACGTGCGTTTTAACAATATCTGTAGGCAGGTCGCGTTTCGAATAGCGGAAATATTCAGGATGGTTTATACGTACATAATTATATGCTGTATTTTGCAACTTGTTCTTAAGAATCTCGTCTTGGAACAAAGTTGTATCCGGTTTGAACAATTGGAAGCCGGGACGTTGATTTGCAACTATGTTTTTATCATATAATTGCAGGTCTTCCGGGATGAGGCCGCCCTTGAACAGAATCGGAGTAAACAACGGATTGACGATCGTCGTATCCCGTAAGGTTGCCCACGGGCTGATAATCGTTGAAGGGTCGCGTACCCAGTTTACCCAATATTGTGCTTCCGGCGATAGCTCTATCTCGTCTTTCTTTAAAAAACGGAGCAAGTTCTCGCTCGGTGTTATAGGAGAGGAATAGCTGCTATTTAGCTTTTCAAACTGTGCCCTGAGATCAGGAATTTTGTCCAATTCTGTTTCATCCAAATCTAATAAAGGAAATGTGTCGGGAACCGCAGTCTGAACAGGTTTGCTCAGCTGATTCCCGCTGATTATATTAACATCCTGTGCGCCTACCCGATTACTACTGAATAACAATACAATAAATAACGCTAAAACAGACCTTTTTACCATTGTCGTATCTTTTTACATTCATTTAAAATATTGGTGCGAAATTAATGAAAAGTTATGAGATAGACTAATTTTGTGTGTAATTGTAGTGGGGGTGAATGTTTTGTTTTATACTAATACATTGCGCGATGTCTTCTATTGCGTCTATCTTGTTGTTGATCAGCTACTAATTTGAATTGTGTGTAAGTGTATTTTGTTTTCGGCGTTGTCGGGAACATATCCGACAATGCCGTGTAAATTCTCGACGATGCCGAAGATATTCTTGGCAATGTCGAAAACAAATTACACTGGCATTTATCTATGCATACACTGCATAGGAAAGCAGGTTCCATCGGAATCCGTTCGTCATTTGTCGAAATGGAATTTTGTTTTGTCTGGTAATGGGGTTTGGATCACATCTGTGCGTTTTTGCACGCAAGACGTACGAAAACGGACAATACGCTTAAAAAGGTTTAGTCCATATATGGTTGTAAATAAGTGAATTCCGAAATTGGCATGGTCTTTGCTTTGTTTTAAATGATTCATAAAAACAGTTCTATGTTAAAACACTATATAAAAGTAGCAATTCGGTCGATTAAGCGGAGTCTCCTGTTTTCGTCTATCAATATGCTGGGCTTTGTGCTGGGGATGACGGCCGCTTTCCTGATTTATCTCTGGATTGTGGATGAGATGACGTTCGAGGATTTCCAGGTTAACCGGGATTCGATCTACCGGGTAATTGTGGTAGAACAAGAGGCAAGCGGACAAACGAGAGAGTCTGCATATACAGTGGCTCCGTTAAGCAAGGTATTGCGGGAAGAGTTCCCGCAAGTGGAGAATGCTACTTTTATGCTGAACTTCGGAACCTTGAACCTGCATTCGGGGACCGATCTGATCGAAGCTAAATATACATATGTCGATACTGCCTTTTTCGATGTATTCAGTTTTCCGGTTGTTGCCGGTGTCCCTGATCTGATAAAGAAAGATCCGCAACAAATCGTGTTGTCGGAGTCGGCGGCAAAGAAATTGTTTGGCGAGGCATCGGCTGTCGGGAAAGAAGTTTCCTGCCGGTTTTTCGGACGCATTTTCCGCTATAAAGTGGCGGCAGTCCTGAAAGTACCGCGTAAAAGCCATATCAAGTTTGAGGTCTTGTTAAGCGAACAGGCCTATTATGAACCGGTGAGTTGGGATTTTGTCGAGGGTACAAGCGTCTATATCCAGCTAAGAAAAGGATCTGTTTTATCAGATGCAGACCGACAAAAGATGAGCCGTGTCTGGCTGAGCCATAAGGACAAGGGAATGCCTTTGGTGTTCCAGCCGCTAAAAGATATTCATCTACATACGTTATTTAAAGATCCGGAAGTCAGCAATCACGGGAATATGTCGCAAATTTATCTGTTTGCGGCTTTGGCTGTCCTGATCGTTTTTATGGGGGCATTCAATTTCACAACTTTGTCTACGGCACGGGCTTCCCAACGTTTTAGGGAAATCGGTGTCCGGAAAGTGACAGGTGCCAAACGAAAGGTTTTGGTGATGCAGTTTTTGTCGGAGAGCCTGGTCCAGGCGTTCCTGGCGCTGATACTGGCATTGGCACTGACGGAATTGCTATTACCGCTTTTTAATCAGTTTGTGGAAAAAGATATTGCCTTGACGGTTAGTTGGCAGACCGTTTTGTTTGTCCTGGTTGGAATAGTCGGAGTCGGTTGCTTGGCAGGAGCGTTTCCCGCTTTTTATATGTCGCGTTTCAATCCGCTGCAATCTTTTAGGGGAGGACGTTCGACCGGGAAAAAAGGCACGTTGGTAAAAGGGCTTGTGTGTGTGCAGTTTGTCATCGCCATAGCAATGGTCTTTTGTACTTCTGTCGTATTCGAACAGCTTAATTATCTGCAAAATGCAGATTTAGGGCTGGATAAGGAAGATATGGTGGTTGCCGATTGCGGACTTTTCGACTTTATGTCGTATATGGGCGGTTATGGGATCGATGATTATAAACAGGAGGTGTTGAAGAACCCGAATGTAAGGTCTGTAACCGGAGGGGTGGAACTTTCGGATTATCTTCGGGGGCATCAAACGGAAGAAAACTCGTTCAGTTGGATGAACGGGAGCGGACAAGTCGACTCGCTGAAAATGGTCGGCGTGGCAGGTGATGGTGATTTTATGGAGACACTGGGCCTGACCGTGTTGAAAGGAAAAACGTTTGGAGCGGATAAAAGGGCTTATATGGACGGTGCCTATGAGAAAGAGTTGCCGATTGTGATTAATGAAACCGCCTGGAAGATGATGAATGTGGAAGATCCGGTCGGTATGCTTTTGCAGAACAAAGGGTGGTACGGAGAAACTTCGCGGATCGTGGGTGTCGTGAAAGATTTTAACTTCCAACCGCTGCGTGAGAAAGTTAAGCCGGCTTATCTGTATTATTCCCGCCGGCTGTTGAATACGTTATATATAAAGATTTCTCCTGAGAATAAGGCTGAGACACTGAAGTTCCTGAAAGAGGAGTATGAGAAGATGCGCCCGGATAATGTCTTTACGTATCGTTTTTTCTCGGACGCCTTGAATCTTAATTATGCTCATGAACGGCAGCTTGGCCGGATGTTCTTAATCTTTACGGTGCTGGCTATCATTGTCGCCATGATGGGAGTGTTCGGCTTAGTTGCTTTGTCGACGGTGCAACGTACGAAAGAGATCGGTGTCAGGAAGGTGAACGGAGCACATACCCGCCGGATTGTGTGGATGTTCTGCAGGGAATATATGGTTTGGGTCGGAATTGCGTTTTTAATCGCCTGCCCGTTGAGTTATCTGTTAATGCTTCGCTGGCTAAGCAATTTTGCCTATCAGGTGACGATCAGTTGGTGGCTGTTTCCGTTGGCCGGCTGTGTCATCTTGTCGATTACGATGTTGACGGTTATTGTCCAGACTTGGCGTGCCGCTTCCCGCAATCCGGTGACATCACTGCGTTACGAATAAATGAAATGATAAGTATGAAATAAAAAACAGATAAGTATGATAAAAGCAATTAACCTGACGAAAGTGTTCCGCACGGAAAGTGTGGAGACGACGGCCTTGAACGGCATTAATCTTGAAATAAATGAAGGAGAATTTCTGGCAATCATGGGACCTTCCGGTTGTGGCAAATCGACTTTGCTGAATCTCTTGGGGCTATTGGATAACCCGACTGACGGTGAGCTGTGGTTTCTCGGACAGGAAGTTTCCAAATATACCGAGAATAACCGTACGGATCTGCGGAATGGAAATATCGGTTTTGTCTTTCAGAGTTTTAACCTGATAGACGAATTGACGGTCTTTGAGAATGTGGAACTTCCCTTGCTGTATGCAGGTGTTTCGGAGAAGGAACGGGTGGAAAGGGTGAACTCCGCCCTCGACCGGATGCAGATTGCCCATCGCTCGGAGCATTTCCCGCAACAATTGTCCGGGGGACAGCAGCAACGCGTGGCGATTGCCCGCGCCATCGTTACGAATCCGCATATCGTCCTGGCGGATGAGCCGACCGGAAACCTGGATTCCGTCAATGGCAATGAAGTGATGAGCCTGTTGACGGAACTGAACCGTGAAGGGACGACAGTCGTGATGGTTACCCATTCCGAGGAAAATGCCCGGATGGCCGGTAGACTGATCCGTATGATAGATGGCAATATTTTGACAGAGAGCAGAAAATGAATGAATACATTAATAAAATAAGATAATGAAGAGACTGAGTTTAAGTTGGGTGCTTTTTTTGCTGATAGCTTGTAGTTCACCGAAATCCGATCCTTCGAACTGTCCGGTGGCGGATATAAGGGCCGGGCTTGAGAATCCGAAGAGTTTGAAATTGAGTGATGAGATAGAAAGCGTTGATTATGTCCCGTTAGAAGTTACTTCCGATGATGCATCTTTAATAGATGGGGTCGCAAATTATGCCGTTACGGATAAATACATTTATGTCCTTCCGGTAAAGGAGCAACGGATTGTTTTGTTCGACAGGCAGGGGCATTTTATAAAGACCTTGATTCCGTTTGGGCAAGGGCCTGGAGAGTTCAGCGGTTTCGTTGCCAGTATGCAGGCGGATGAAAAGAACAACCGTCTTTATTTGTTCAGCACGGATCGGGTAGAGGTCTATACGTTGGACGGTGAACCGGTGCAGCATTTCACTCATAATTATCAGATTATCTTCCAGTATAAGCTTGATCAGGGGCACCTGGCGGCCGTATCTATGCCTTATGTGCCTTTCCTGAACGGAAGTTTCGGTATTGGTCTTTTTACGGAAAAGGGAGATACGGTTGTAACGAAAAATGATTTTTCTTCTCCTTTGGTTTCAAGTGATAAATCCGGTCTGACGATCCGGATTGCGGCAGGCTATTCCGATCAGTTGCAATCCGTGCTGTTCAAAACCGGCAGTAACGATACTGTGTTCAGGCTGTCGGGCGATAAGATTTCACCCGCTTGTGTCCTGAGTTTGCGTAACTCGGATGAGGAAATGATCAATTCGCTCGATGTGACGAATTTTAATAGCCTGAAAAACCTTGGAGATGGTAAAGATTACTTTGTTTCCGATCTTTTTGAAACATCCCGGCGGTATTATTTCCGCCTGAGAAATAATGACGGGCATTATGTCGCTTCGGTGGATAAGAAAACCGGTGAGACATTGGTGGAAAAATGCGAACAGCCCGCTCCACTCCGGGATTTGGCTGCTACGACTTTGCAACATGGTCTCTTGGGAACAAGAAGCTATCAGGGATTCCCGGTCTGGGGAAATAGGACAGGAGACGACCTGGTACAGGTCATAACATCGGCAGAACTTGATTATTATAAAGACATTCGTACAATCTCAATACCTGAACAATTGAAAAACCTGGGAGAAGAGAGTAATCCTGTCTTTATATTTTACAAATTAAAGGACTCCTGATAGACTACATTGTTTGCGCTTCCCCGAAAAAGTTGTACCTTTGTCCCCTCGAAAATCAAACGGAATATGGATAGGATCCGATTAAAAGACAAAGAATTTGAACTCTTTATCCCGGAAGAGGAGATAAAAGACGCGATAGCAAAGATGGCGGAGCGTATTCGCGCCGATGTGAAAGGCACGCATCCGTTATTCGTGGGAATCCTGAACGGAGCTTTTATGTTCACGGCGGAACTGATGCGCCAGTTGGACGAACCGTATGAAATCACTTTTGCACGCTATTCTTCCTATAAGGGAACCAGTACGACCGGTGTAGTCCGTGAGATTATGCCGGTACAGGCCGATGTGAAGGGGAGGACTTTGATCTTGGTCGAGGATATTATCGATACCGGCTTTACGATGCAGTATGTTATGGATAAGTTGCGTAAAGACGGTGCTGCCGATGTCAAACTGGCAACTATGCTGTTCAAACCCGATTCGTTGAAGTGCAATCTGAAACCTGATTATATCGGCATCCGGATCCCGAGTGACTTTATCGTCGGTTACGGGTTGGATTATGACGAGATGGGACGGGCTTACAGGAACATTTATAAAATAGTTGAGGACTGATAAATGCTCGTAGGCTGTTTAAAGAGGGGGAATTTATTAGATTAATGTATAATAAACGATGATCGGTGATTGAGTATTGACGTAATTGCCTATTACCAATTGTCAATTGTCTGTTAAAAGGTAAACTTTTTATGTTGAACATTGTTATTTTTGGTGCTCCCGGTTCAGGAAAGGGAACACAGAGCGAATTGATTATTAAAGAATATGGTTTGGACCATATCTCTACAGGTGATGTTTTGCGTTCTGAAATGAAGAACGAAACGGAACTGGGTAAGATTGCTAAGGATTACATCGAAAAAGGACAGTTGGTTCCGGATGAACTGATCGTTGACATGCTGGCAAAGGTCCTGGATAGCAAGGTGAACTCCAAGGGTGTCATTTTCGACGGTTTCCCCCGTACGATCCCGCAGGCAAAAGCACTGAAAGAAATGTTGAACAAACGGGGTACCGATGTTTCTGTCATGCTGAACCTTCAGGTAGAAGAAGAAGAACTGATCAACCGTCTGCTGGAACGTGGCAAGGTGTCTGGCCGTTCGGATGACAATCTGGAAACAATCAAGTCAAGACTGGATGTTTATCACAAACAGACTGCTCCTTTGGCTGATTACTATGTCGGCGAAGGCAAACATGTTGCCATCAAAGGTATGGGTACAATCGAAGAGATTTTCGGTCGTATCAAGGAAGCGGTAAATAATTTGTAATAGATTTATGAATAAGATTTATGATTTATATCCTTTGTCGCTATGAATCATAAATCATAAATTAAAAAGTAAAAGTGGCTGAATCAAACTTTGTAGATTATGTAAAGATCTATTGCCGCTCTGGTAAGGGCGGGAGAGGGTCTTCTCACTTTCGCCGCGAGAAATACATTCCGAAAGGAGGTCCCGACGGAGGCGATGGAGGGCGAGGAGGCCATGTGTATCTTCGTGGAAACCGGAATTACTGGACACTCCTTCACCTGAAATATGAGCGCCACGTGATGGCGACAAGTGGCGAAGGCGGTGGCGCCAAACGTAGTTTCGGAAAAGACGGTGAAGATCGTGTGATCGAAGTCCCTTGCGGAACTGTCGTGTATGATGCCGAAACGGGTGAATTTATCTGTGACGTCACCGAAGACGGCCAGCAGGTAATGTTGCTGAAAGGCGGACGCGGAGGATTGGGCAACTGCCACTTCAAGACGTCGACCAACCAGGCTCCCCGCTATGCACAACCCGGCGAGCCGGCACAGGAACGGATGGTGATCCTGCAATTGAAACTGTTGGCCGATGTCGGTCTGGTCGGTTTCCCGAATGCCGGAAAGTCGACGTTGCTGTCGGTTGTTTCGGCTGCTAAACCGAAGATTGCCAATTATCCGTTTACGACGCTCGAACCGAACTTGGGTATTGTCAGTTATCGTGACAACCGTTCATTCGTTATGGCGGATATCCCCGGTATCATCGAGGGAGCCAGCGAAGGTAAAGGGCTGGGATTGCGATTCTTGCGTCATATCGAACGTAACTCGCTGCTCCTGTTTATGGTGCCTGCCGATGCAGACGATATCAAAAAGGAATACGAAATTCTTTTAGGCGAACTGGTCAAGTATAATCCGGATTTGCAGGATAAAAGCCGTGTCCTGGCTATCACCAAGAGCGATATGTTAGATGAAGAGCTGATCGAGGCATTGTCCGAAGATCTGCCGGAAGGCATACCTCATGTTTTTATCTCTTCCGTAACCGGAATGGGTATTACCGAACTGAAAGACCTGTTGTGGAAGGAACTGAACAAAGAGACGTTCCACGAGGTAGAGCGGATTGTACATAAGAACATCGATGTGAGCGCACTTTCGCTTGACGATGACGATTTTGTCATTCCTCTCGAGGAAGATGATCCCGACGACGATGAAGAGTATGAAGAATATGAAGATTGGGACGACGAAGAAGATGAAGATACTTCCAAATGATAAAGTAAAGATGTTGCAATTTCCCGTATTAAGCGGCGATTGCAACATCTCTCATTTTGTGACGACCCGTCATGGTGGCGTGAGCGAAGGGGCGTATACCTCCTTTAATCCCGGCGAGTATAGCGGAGACGATCCGGAAGCCGTCCGGGTGAACCGGAAACTTCTTTCGGAGGCAATCGGAATTCCTTCCGAATGTATTTTTGCGCCTTTCCAGGTTCACGGAGCGGAAATCCGTTCGATCGAACCTTTTTTTCTATCCCTCCCTTTGGATGAACAACAGATTTATCTCCACGGTGTAGATGCATTGGTGACGAATGTACCGGGCGTTTGCATTGCCGTTTCAACTGCCGATTGTGTCCCGGTCCTGCTGTATGCTCCCGATGTAAAAGCGGTAGCTGCCGTTCATGCCGGTTGGAGGGGGACCGTACAACGGATTGCTGCGAAAACCGTTCGTTTCCTCATTGATGAATATGGAGCCGATCCCTGCTTCATGAAAGCCGGTATTGCTCCCTCCATCGGTCCCGGCGCTTTTGAAGTAGGCGAGGAGGTCGTCGATGCTTTCCGGAAGGCAGGCTTTGAAATGCCACATATCCTGAAGCGTAATGCCGATACCGGAAAAGCCCATATCAATTTATGGGAGGCCAACCGCCTGCAACTATTAGCCGAAGGTCTTTCAACCGGAAATATCGAACTTGCCGGAATCTGTACTCACACCCATCCCGACGAGTTCTTCTCCGCCCGTCGGTTGGGAATCAAGAGCGGACGTATTCTGTCCGGCATCCTGTTAAATAGCAAGCAGCCGGCAAATAACAGTTGATAGTTATTATAATTCACAAATCATAAATCTCTCTTATGTTGCACGTTTCAATTTCAGAAGAAGTAGCTACTACCTGCCCGGACTTGCACGTCCTGGTCATATCTTGTGATGTTCGTAATTCGGAACCGGACGAACGGCTTTGGCAGGAGATAGCGGACGAAGAAAAGGCAATCCGGGAAACAGTTAAACTGGAACAAATCAATAAATGGCTTCCTATCCAGGCTACCCGCCAGGCTTATAAGCGACTGGGAAAAGATCCGAATCGCTATCGTCCCTCTTCGGAAGCATTAAGGAGGCGCATCCTTCGTGAGCTACCCCTTTATAAGGTCGATACGCTGGTCGATCTGATCAACTTGGTTTCTATCCGTAGCGGATATTCCATCGGCGGCTTCGATGCGGATAAGATTGCCGGCGGCAGTCTGGTGTTGGGAGTCGGTAGGGAAGGAGAAATCTATCATGGAATCGGGCGTGGCGAACTGAACATTGCAGGTCTGCCGGTCTACCGGGATGCGGTCGGTGGTGTCGGAACCCCGACCAGCGATGAGGAACGGACAAAAATAGGATTGGATACCATCCACCTGTTAATGATTATAAATGGCTATTCCGGACCGGATGGCCTGGTGCAGGCGGGAGGGTATGCGGCTGACTTATTAAGCAAATATGTTTCAGCAACAAACATAGAGATGGAACTTGTTACATCTGAGAAGAGAACGCAAATAGTGCTATAATTGTGTTACAATTGTGTTAATTATGTTTGCAAAGTGTAAAAAGCACCTATTTTTATGCTAAAAAACATCTATTTCCTTTTGTTTTAATCGATTAATCTATAAATTTGCTCCCGTTAACGAATTAACAAAACAAAAAGAAACATGATCGAATTGATTGGAACAAACGCCGGCCTTGTTTGGAACGTATTGAACGAAGGCGGAAAAATGAGTGTTAAGGCAGTAAAGAAAGCAACTAAAATTAAAGCGGAAAAAGATATGTACGCTGCTTTTGGTTGGTTAGCAAAAGAAGGCAAATTGGCTTTCGAAGACGTCGATGGTGAATTGTACGTTGCGTTAGTATAAATATAGCGTAGCTGAATCTATTAGAAAGAGGGCTGTTCGGATTTTAGTTTGAACGGCCTTTTGTGTATTCGGACGTTTTCTGTCAAAAAAACAAACCGATTCGTTGTTTTATTCAATTCTATAGTTTACTTTTGTGTAGAATTTGGTGTGAAATGACCGAAGATCATAAAAGATTGTTGGCTGTATTTGATGTTAGAGTTCGTGATTTGATGGAGCTTTGTGATAAACAAAAACAGAAAATCAACGAGCTTCAAGATTTATTGGTACAGAAAGAAGGAGAACTTCAACAAGCGATAAAGACGATCGAAGAGTTGAATGCCAAATGTGATAACATGCTGACTGCGCGGGTTGTTTCTGTCAACGAGGGAGAAATGAAAAGTGCCAGGATGCGGTTGTCAAAGTTAGTGCGGGAAGTAGACAAGTGCATTGCACTATTAAACGAATAGAGGCGATGGACGATAAATTTCTTATACATGTAGAGATAGCCGGTAAAAGTTATGGTATCAGGATCAACCGGAGCGAGGAGCAGGTAGCCCGTGAGGCTGTCCGGCAAATCCGGAAGAAAATGGACCAGTACCGGAAGAAATATTCCGAGGTGGATGTAAAAGATTTGTTAGCCATGGTAACCTTTCAACTATCGGTGGAAAACTTGAAGTTGGAGGATAAGAATGACACAAGTCCCTTTACTGAAAAGATACAGGAACTGACCGATAAACTGGAAAGTTACCTGAAGGATAAATAGTTGTAAGAATAAAGAAGATGCGTTTCCGCACTACTTTGCATGGGTGTATCCATGTAAGGGTAGTGCTTTTTTTGTATAATAATATAACTGAATTTAAACTATAAGTAAAATGGGAATGACTATAATCATAGCACTTGTAACCTTCATTATCGGAGGCTCGCTCGTGTGGTTCGTGATGAGAGTCCTTATGAAGTCAAGGTATGACGCCGTGATACGCGAGGCCGAAAAGGAGTCGGAAGTAATGAAGCAGAAGAAACTGCTCGAAGTAAAAGAGAAGTTTCTTCATTTGAAAGCGGATCTGGAGAAACAGGTGTCCGCCCGTAATTCAAAAATACAGTCTGTAGAGGCTAAGTTGAAACAACGCGAGTTGGGTTTGAACCAACGTCAGGAAGACCTGCAACGCAAGAATAGCGAAGTGGATTCCGTAAAAGAAAACCTGGCTGCCCAATTGGAACTGGTAGATAAGAAGAAGCAGGATCTGGATAAACTCCATCAGCGTGAAATCGAACATCTGGAAACTCTTTCCGGCCTTTCTGCCGAAGAAGCAAAGGAACGTTTGATCGAATCACTGAAAGACGAGGCTAAGTCCGAAGCTACTTCTTTTATCAACGAAATCATGGAAGAGGCGAAGATGACAGCCAATAAGGAAGCGAAGAAAATCGTTATCCAGTCTATCCAGCGGGTGGCTACCGAAACGGCAATCGAGAATTCGATTACTGTCTTCCATATCGAATCAGACGAGATCAAAGGCCGTATCATCGGACGTGAAGGCCGTAACATCCGGGCGTTGGAAGCAGCAACCGGTATCGAGATCGTGGTTGACGATACGCCTGAAGCAATCGTGCTGTCCGGCTTTGATCCGGTCCGCCGTGAAATAGCCCGTTTAGCTTTGCACCAGCTGGTACAGGACGGACGTATTCACCCGGCACGTATCGAAGAAGTGGTGACGAAAGTAAGAAAGCAGGTTGAGGACGAAGTGGTGGAAACGGGTAAACGCACCGTTATCGACCTCGGTGTTCATGGTTTGCATCCAGAACTGATCCGTATGATCGGTAAGATGAAATATCGTTCTTCTTATGGTCAGAACCTGTTGCAGCACGCACGCGAAACTGCTAACTTATGTGCAGTAATGGCCTCTGAACTGGGGTTGAACCCGAAAAAGGCAAAACGTGCAGGTCTGTTGCACGATATTGGTAAAGTGCCTGATGATGAGCCGGAATTGCCGCACGCAATCTTAGGTATGAAGCTTTGTGAGAAATATAAGGAGAAACCGGATATCTGCAATGCCGTAGGCGCTCACCACGACGAAGTGGAAATGCAGACACTGCTTGCTCCGATCGTACAGGTCTGTGATGCTATCTCCGGCGCCCGTCCGGGAGCCCGTCGTGAGATCGTAGAGGCTTATATCAAGCGTCTGAACGATTTGGAACAGTTGGCTCTTTCTTATCCGGGTGTAGTGAAGACATACGCTATCCAGGCCGGTCGTGAACTTCGCGTGATTGTCGGAGCCGACAAGATCGACGATAAGGATACCGAAAACCTGTCCAACGAAATCGCAAAGAAGATCCAGGATGAAATGACTTATCCGGGTCAGGTGAAGATCACGGTAATCCGTGAGACTCGTGCCGTAAGCTACGCTAAGTAGGGATTTCTTGTTTCAAAACATCTATGTTTCTCAATACATAGGTGTTTTGGGATCGAAGCATATATGTTATGAAGAAGATGCCTGTCGCTTTCAAAAACGACAGGCATCTTTTCTTTAAAAGCCTGTCATCTTTCTTCCGATGCATTGAAGCTATAGAATATCGGCTTACCCGATACTCATAGTTTATAGCTCGAGTTTGGCAAAAGGCGAGGGCGGATATCTATGTGGTTTTTTCGGAATCCTCTATCACTCTATCACACTTTGCCTTGTAGGTATTGAAAAACATAACATACGAGGTGTGATAGATGCCGGATTCATGTATCACACCTGTGTCACACATCTATCACACCCTATCTATGTTTTGGTGATATATATAGTCTTTTATTGTATTGTAAGTATCTTAATTATAAAGTGTTAGTATGAAATACTTCTATACATCCGGGTGTAGCCGTTCCGGACATCCGGATGTACAGAGTAGCAAGATCCGGGTGTTGAAAGCCGGAAGATGGGGGGGATTCTGGACATTTCTGCTTGCTTTTCGCTCTTTTCCTGCTTGTTTTCTCAAAAGAAGTACCTTATGTTGATGAAATAATTTCCTTACAAATACATATCGGCACGTTTCCTTTTGCTTTTGGGACAATACCGGCTACCCGTTTCAATGTCGGGAGGTGATACAGGTGTGATAGAGGTGTGATACATGAATCCGGCATCTATCACACCTCGTATGTTATGTTTTTCAATACCTACAAGGCAAAGTGTGATAGAGTGATAGAGGATTCCGGAAAAACAATATAAGGAGATCAGTCGTTTTTAGTGAAATTTTAATAAATAAGACAGGCTCGTAGGGGTGGGGTTCTACTCCACCCAAAGGATAACAGAGTGATATTTAATACGTTGTGGACAGGGTAGAACCCTACCCCTACGGAGTGACAATCAGTTTGTATAAGCCTGTCATCCATGTTTTGTACCGGTAAATCATTATTTATCATTCAAATCTGCCCTAAAATGAATGTATTTATCTCCAATACAAAAAAAGCGGCTGCCCGGAAATGAGGCAACCGCTTTTAAGTTATGATGTAAAACCGGATTACTTATTTGTAGCTGTAACCCGCTTTCTTCGGTGCACTGTTGGCATTCGCTCCGGGGATCAAAGTGAAGCCCCACTTGTATTCCCGGTCTGCCGGTAAGGTGTATTCCGGTTCCGGACGTGAATACCAGCTGTCGTAGCCGGCCAATCCCTGCTGTTTCAGGTCTACACATACTTCAACGAAGTTACGCGGTGCGATGTCGTTGATATGCGTCTGGCGAGGTTTGTCGTACGGACCGATTTCCGGACGGTTGGCAATATCTTCCGGAGTGAAATTGTTCCACTGGTACGGACGGTCGGTTGCTTTGCCTGCATCGAAATCTTCGACTGAATTACGCATTGCGTTAAATTCCATTTCGTCGTCTGCAACGATCAACAGGTTCTTGCCTTTACCGCCTAATGAGAGCCAGCGGGTATCGCAATGGTGGCCGTTTTCCTGTGGACGGACATAGGGGAAGTACTGGTCTTCTGCCGTGCTCTTATACTGTCCGATCATGTAACCGGCCTTACGGTCCCAATAGTTTTCCAGCGGCCCGCGGCCGAAGTATTCCAGTTGACCCATCGTAACCGGCAGACGGAAACGTACGCCGATACGCGGAACGACCATCTTGTCGCGTTCGCTGACATTTGCACGGCCCGGTGAGAATGTAGCAGTGGCAGTCGCTTCGGAAATGCCGATCTTCACGCCGTCCAGGTGGGCGGGTGTGAAGTGGGTAGCCACGTTCATAACGCCGTCAGGATAGATCTTGTATGTTACCAGGAACTGGTTGCCGGCCGGCAGCTTATAGTCGACCTTTACGATCGCATTGCCATCGACGATTTCGCCAGTAGCGCTTGTCACGTTGAAGTTACGGCTCGAGAGTTCCCAGATTTCGAGACGTTTCGGGTCGCCGCTTCCGTAGTCGTTGTCGTTCGGAGCACGCCAGAAGTTCGGCTGGATGCCGAAGCCTTCGTTGAAGTATTCCGTTCCGCCTACTTTATAAGAAGCCACGACGCCTGCTTTCTTGTCGAATACGAAGTTTACTTTGGAGGAAGTCACCTTCAGATCGTTTCCTTCTTCAGATACGGCCAGTTTAGGACCGCCGGCTTTGTAGGTGATCTTATCGGCTGTCACCGGTAAAGTAAACTGGTCCTGTGCGATGTCGTAACCGGCAGGGATCACGCCGTCCTGTTTAGTCGTAGTTACGACAAAATTCACCAGATAATCGACGCCTGCCTGCGGTTTCAGACCTTCGACCGGAATCGTGATTTCCTGGGAAGCCTGTGGAGCCAGGTCGAGAGACATCTTATTGCCTTTGACGGTTTTGTTGTTAGCCTTGATTGTGTAGCTGATCATGTAGTCCTTCAGGTTTGTGAAGTAGAAGCGGTTTGTCACTTTGAATATGCCTTTCGCTGCATCTACTGCTTCGAAACCAATATTCTGGTGTGTATATTTCACTTCTTCCATAGCCGGATGCGGAGTGCGGTCCGGGTTCACGATACCGTTGCAGAGGAAGTTGCCGTCACTCGGCATATCTTTGCCGAAGTCACCGCCGTAAGCATAATATTCTTTTCCGTTTGCATCCTTGACAAGAAGGCCCTGGTCAACCCAGTCCCAGATATAACCGCCCTGGAGGTTCGGATATTTGTAGATCGCTTGCCACTGTCCCCAAAGGTTACCGGTCGAGTTACCCATTGCATGCGCATATTCGGATGGCGCAACCGGACGGTCGCTGCCTTCCTTGCCTATCTCTTCCAGCCATTTCGCGCTCGGATATTGCGGAACATACATGTCGGAGTTCCATTCCCACTGTGCCCGTTCGTAGTTGACCGGACGGCCCATCATGGTCTTTTCCTTATCCTTCAGGTATAAATAGGTCTGGTAGAAGTTGTAACCGTTACCGGCTTCGTTACCTAATGACCAGATCGTTACGGACGGATGGTTTTTGTTGCGTTCGTACATGTTCATCGTGCGGTCCATGTGCGGCTTCAGCCATTCCGGGTTGTTGCCTAACGTACCGCCTTTACGCAGGTTGTAGTACATGCCGTGCGATTCGATATTGGCCTCGTCGTAAACATACAGTCCGTATTCGTCGCAAAGTTCATAGAACTTACGGTCCTGCGGATAGTGGCACAAACGAACGGAGTTCAGGTTGTTCAACTTCATCAGTTCGAAGTCCTTACGCATCAGTTCTTCGGTCATGTAATGTCCGGTCTGCGGGTTGTGTTCGTGGATATTCACACCCTTGAACTTGATCGGCTGGCCGTTGAACAACAGGACGGTGTAAGGTTTACCGTTGCCGGCGATCTGGTCGATCTCTTTGATTTCGATGCGGCGGAAGCCGACGTTTTGCGGGATCACTTCCGTCACCTTGCCGTCTTCTTTGATCGTCATCAGCAACTTATAGAGGTTCGGATGATCGGCATTCCAGGTTTCAACGTTATCCAATGTCTTTTCGAATGAAGTCGTTGTAATCGTGTTCGGGCTTACCCACAGCTTGTTTTCAGCCGTTGCAGCCACATTGCCTTTCGCATCTAATAATTCGTAGGTGACATCGATGTCCTTCACCTTGTCGGAATGGTTCTTGATATCCATTGCCAGGCTGAAGATTCCGTTTTTATACGTATCGTCGAGCGTGGAAACGACGCGGTAGTCATTAACGGCGATCTTGGGTTGTGACCAGAGGTAGACGTCACGTTCGATACCGCTCAGGCGCCAGAAATCCTGGCATTCCAGAAAGGAACCTGTGCTCCAACGGAAGATTTTCAGCGTCAGTACGTTTTTGCCCGGTTGCAGGTATTTGTTGATCAGGAATTCGGCCGGATTCTTGGAATCTTCGCTATAGCCGACTTCCTTACCGTTTACATAAACATATAAGCCTGATTTAGCTCCGGCGATGTGCAGATATACGTCACGCCCGTCCCAACCGGCGGGAACTTCGAAGTCACGGCGGTAAACACCTACCGGATTCGCTTCCGGCAACAGCGGAGGTTGCGGGTTACGCGGCTTGAACTCATATCCGTGGTTCGTATAGATAGCAGTACCATGTCCCTGAACTTCCCAGTTTCCCGGAACGGTGATGTCGTCCCAATCGGAAGTACTGACAGAAGGATCTGTGATGTTGGCAGGAAGATTTTTGTATGAATCTACAAAATAGAATTTCCATGTGCCGTTCAGTAACGAATAAAAAGGACTTTTTTCATACCGGGAAGAGAGAGCCGTGGCACGGTCTCCATAACTCATAAAAGAGGAACGGGGGGCCTCTTTATTAACGGCAACGACCTGGATGTCCTGCCAGTAAGGCTTCGCTGGCTGGTTCGCGGCATTGTCAGCCAATGCGGAGCCCAGAAGGAAGCAACTCAATGCTCCCGTGAGCATCGTTTGTTTGATCATGTGTTTCATATGCATTTTTAATTTAGATTAGACTTAGTCAGGTGAAAGTTGAAAGGTGAAAGTTGAAAGTGAAAAAGAGTATTTCTTTAACTTTCAACTCTCACCTTTCAACTTTCTTATCTTGCTGCGTAGAATGAATAACCTTCGGCAACTTGTTTGAAAGCAAGTACGCCTGCCTGGTTCAGCTCCACATTCATTTCCTTACCGTCAGGAAGGTACATCACAACTTCGTCGTCGCCTGTGAACTTCAACAGTTTGGTTGCTTCGCCGTCTGCTTCTACGCTCCAGCTCTTGTCTGCTTCATTGAAAACCAGGTCGACCGCTTTTTCTTCTCCTTCTTTCTGGATGTGATAGCCGTCTTTCTTTGTTTCGATGGCATACGTACCGTCTTTCGTTTCGATTGTCTTGACCGCACCGGCATCTGCAACAGGGTTGCTACCGCTCCAGAATTCAATCGAGTTCAATACCAATATGTCGGCTAATGCTGAAATTTCATAAACTGGTACAATCCAGAAAGCGATAAAAACCAATTCGTTCACAAACTTGCTGTCAATGTTTCTGTTCCAATCCAACAGCTTATTGGACAACCCAAATGATCCAATACATGATGAGAATAATACACTGCTGGCAAGCGCTGCTGCCACCAATAAAGTTACACTTTTTTTCTTCATGAATATTTAATATTTGTAGTTAATTTGGGGACGAAGATAACAATTTATTTCGGATTTGTTTAAGGCTCTGTTTGTTTTCTGTTATCGGGGCGGTGATGAGCTCCGGTAAATTAAATGTTTTAGTGAAAGTTTTATAGAAGCCGGGATCTTTCTGTGGAACCATAAACGGCTTGCCGGCAAACCCTGTTTCCGGATTAAAAGAGGCTATTAACGGATGCGCCCAAAGTCCGTCTACGCGTTTACTGCTGAAAACGAACCATTTCCCTGTGGATGACCATGTGTGAAAACTCTCTACATTATCACTGTTCACTTCCTGCATATTACGGATATTCCCATTTTGAAGATTTAATAAATAAAGTTCACTTTCGGGATGCCATATCGAGAAGTTCCCATAATCCGAGCAAGTAAACATCAGGAAGTTTCCGTCCGGCGATATTCTCGGAAAGGAAATGCTTTTTTGTAAAGTTGATGCTTCGTATATGCATTCGGGCTTACCGAATGTTTGTTTTTGAGCATCGAAAGGTATTTTGTACAAGTCATAATAGATGCTGTCTAAAGATGTTTGGGGAGTAATAGCTTTGCTCCGGCAGAAATATAATGTTTTCCCATCGGGGCTCCAGGATGGAAATGTCTCCATCCATTCCGGGCCATAAATAAGCGAGTCGGTGATAAGCCGGTTGGTTTCGCAATCCCATACGATCAGGTCGGATTCCCGGTCCGATACCTCTATCGGTTTTTTCCCAGTGGAATGGAAAAACTGCTGTATTTCATTGACGGAATAAGCAATATACCGTCCGTTCGGATGCCAGGCTGCATACGTCCCGCCATTGTTCATCCCTGTTTTTTTAACGTCGACTTTTCCAACACTACCGTTACGGGAAATAATGGTTCCCCCGTTATTACCCCGAATGTGGATCATCATGGTTTCCGGATTGTTTTGGCAGAAAGTATGGCAATTCATGCAGGCTGATTTATCTGATTTGTTTTCGATAATGGGAAGTTCCTCGTATGTGGTAAGATTCCGCTGGTAAATACCCATTTGATTCCACAACTCGTAACCCGGGTATAAAAGCCGGTATACTAAATAAGGATCTATAGGCTCTGTAGAAATGGAGTTCCTGATTTCTTTGTATTGCTTCCACCTCTCCTTCTGTCGGATAGAGATACGGATATAGAAGTCTTTTCCGGCCGCCTCGGAGGTCAGTTTGTGCCACTGTTTCAAAGGTATTATAATTTCACCTCGTTTATTTTTCTGAGTAAAGAAAACCTTATCCCTGAATCCTATTTCTGTATAATATTCATCTCCAACCTCTGTAATCTGAAAGTTGGGAGGAGCTATATTGACCGGAAATGTGACATCCGTATAATCTGGAAACAGGGTAGGAGGTTTGTCTGTACAAGCATCCGGTGTAATCTTTCCCTGACTACAGGCAGTCATCAATAATATATATAGGAGAATAATACAAGGTTTCATAAGCCATTATTGTTGTGTCTGTTTATAATTATCGAGTATACTCTGGTATAGAGGCGGCATTTCCGGATAAGAGAATGTCTTTATCCGTGGTAGATTTTCTACAAATTGTTTGGGCTTATTGCCAAGTATCAGGTAGCTCATCAGATATTCGAACGCCATACGATTGGTTGAGTCTTGTTCACAAATGAAAATAAGTTCCGGACCTAAATTCTGAATATTGGCAAAACGTGCTTTTTTCTCTTTTTGTCGGGAAACAACAGGTGTCAAGCCTGGAACTTTACCGGTAGGAACCAACTTTTCATATTCTTCTGCTTGTGTTTTGTAAAACAAGGATTGTTTTAATATTCTGATAAAACGCATTGCAACTTCCTGGCGTCCGTTTACAATGTTATAACGAATCAGGTTCAGGAGAGTCGGGGCTGTTTCGCCATAAACCACCAACGCTTCGGACGCCCAACGTTGGGCCTCGTTGATATAGCCTAATTGTTCATACAGATAATGGCCGTACTTACTTTGCCGCGGATCACTGACCCAAGGCAGGAAAAGTGAATTGATCCCATAGCTCTGCGGATATTTCAACAGGTCGTAAGGCATACGTCCGGTTTGGTAAAGGGCCATATTACAGAAATAATCCATCAGTTGGTTTTCTCCTCTGTATCTTTTTGCACAGGCAAGAACTTGTTCCCACTCCTGTTTCTTTACATGATTTTCGGTTTCGATCAGTAATCTTTCGCGCATATTATAAGTGCGGACAAATGAATAAAAAGTACACGAGGCATACACTGCCAGACTCACGATTGTACAGCTTATATATATCTTTTGATTGGTTATTAAACGGGGCAGCAAACAGGCTGTAAATGCGGTTAGCAAAAGGATTGCAAAAACGATTACGGGATAGATCCAACCTAATGTGAATCCTGTCAGCAGGAAACAGGGAATTGAAGCGCAATAAAAGGCTTTCCCTGGAAGCAGGGAAACTAAATATGTAATAAGAAAAGAACAGAAAAGGCTCGTAATCCGGCTGATCTCAAAATCGGACGATTCGAATTGGACAAATAAATAGAGGGAAGGAAGTAATGCAATCTGTAACGGATCGCTTTGCTTGGTTAGTTTCCGGGTGGTTAATACCGGCAGTAAATATAAGCATGACAAAAGAAATGCCAATACTATTTTGCCAGTGTAAGGCAGATAGAAAAATTGGATGATAAAGTTTGCTATGTATTCACTCAGTTTTCCCGGCTCCGATAGATAAATATCCAGGTAGGAATTTGCAAACAAGAAAAGCTGCTGTTGTTCATGATAAGGGAACAAGTAAGCCAGGCTGTCCATAAACATGAACAGAAACAAACAAAAGAGAACAGCAGAAAGTAACCAGTGGATATGCTTCATAAAATAATGAAACACGAGAGAACATTTGTCCTCCCGTGTTTGCTGTAAATATTAATATCTGTGCTTATTTTGTCGGATATCCCGGATTCTGTGTCAATGCCGGATTCAGGTCGATTTCTTCCTGCGGAATCGGGAACAGGTAGTTATGGTCTTCATATTTGCTACCGGTCAGTTTGATGTTTTCACCCTGATACAAGATGCATTTCTTTCCGTTATCCCCTTCCGGAGCGTTAGGATCATCGACCATCTTATATTTCATTCCTAAGAATGGAGCGTTCAACACATCTTTAGCGATACCCCAACGGCGGATATCCCATTTGCGCTTACTGCCTTCCATTGCAAATTCTACACGCCATTCGTTGCGAATGCGCTGACGAAGAGCGTCTTGTGTACCGCAGTAGGTCGGTTTTGTTGCATCCGTATTCTGTAGATCCGGCATACCTACGCGACGACGTATCTGGTTTACAGCCTCAAAAGCTGAAGCGTCTAATGCGGTGATTTCATTTTTAGCTTCTGCGTATGTCAGCAATACTTCTGCATAACGGATTACATGCCAGTCTTTACCCATGTCCCAACCTGTAGATTGCGGATCGATTGACGGATCCAGCCATTTTTGATCGTAATATCCTGTTGCTGTAGCATCGTTATGCTGGGCAACGCCGGTAGAACTACTTGACTTAAGTGGAGCAGTTTTGATTGTCACACCATACATTTCTTCTCCATCATGTAAAACACAAACTTCTAAACGCGGGTCGCGGTCTTTAAATGGATTTGTAGGGTCGTATGTCGTTGATTTATCGATCGGGGATCCGTCAATACACTCAAAAGCATCGACTAAACTCTGGGTTGGGTTGATACCTCCCCAACCTTTTGTAGGGAAACATCCCCAACCGATAATGTAGTTTGTCAATTCCGGAGCGTTGAACTGTCTTACTAAAATAGCTTCTTTGCAAGCTTCCTGTTCTTCCCAGAATAAATGTGCATATTTACCCGTATTATTTGCATCAAACAGTTCATATTTTCCTGAGTCCATCACTGCTTTAGCAGCATCGACTGCTGTATCATAATGCTTGAAATATAATGCGGCACGCGCCTTCATGGCGTTGGCTGCACCTTTTGTTGCACGACCATAATCGCTACTTCCCCATTCAGCAGGTAAGTGGGCAATCGCATAGTCGAAATCTTCCATCACTTTAGCGTAGACCTCTTCGACCGGCGTACGTGTAATATTTCCCATCTCTTTCAAGTCCACCGGCTGGTCTACATAAGGAACACCTCCAAATGTTTGAATAAGTCCGAAATAGGTATAACCACGTAAAAAACGAGCTTCTGCCATAACGGCCTCTTTGTTCGTTTGGTCATAATCAGGAATGTTATCTATTTTAGACAATAAGATGTTACAAGCACGGATTGCTTTATAGTCTCCGCTCCAGCTCATAGCTGCGGGATCATAGATACCTTTGGAAACATCTCCTGCAGCCCATTTGATTCCATGTACGGCATTATCTGATTCGATATCGCCATCAATGTCTCCGGTATCACCTCCAGGTAATACCTGGCGATATACGTCTGCAATAAACATTTTTGCGTCATTAGGTGTTTTCCAGAAGCTACCGTCTGATAGTTCGTCATCCGGTATACGATCCAAAAAATCGCTACATGAACTGAAACCGAATAGTGTGATAGCCAGAAGAGCTATGTATATAAAATTCTTTTTCATATTTCTAAATTATAATTTGTTGTTTAAAAACCTACTTTAAGACCGATTGATATTTTTCTTACGTTCGAGTATAAACCTCCACGAGCATTGGACGGTGCTGATTCCGGGTCAAGTGAATCCATGCCGGTAATCGTAAACAGGTTTTCACCAGTCAGGAATACTTTTACGCGATCCAAATTGATTTTGCTTAGTAATGCTTTCGGAATATTATAACCGATCGTCAGGTTTTTTAAGCGGACATAAGAAGCGTCTTGCAACCAATAAGATGAAAATTGGTAGTTGATTTGATCTGCCATCGTGATACGCGGATATGATGCATCGTGGTTAGTCGGTGTCCAGCGGTCCAAATGACGTTCCAGAACTTTACCTCCGTTGAAGAATGCATAAGCAGCTTCACCATTGACGTAAGCATCTACATCGAATGCACCCTGGAAGAAGAATGACAAATCAAAATCTTTATAATATAAATTAGCCCCTAAACCGGCAGTCCAACTTGGAAACTCTTTTCCGATAACTTTGCGATCGTTGGCTGCATCGATTTTTCCATCCCCATTCAAATCTTTGTAACGGATATCACCCGGTTGTTCCGTGCCGGTACGCGTCGGACCTTTTGCTACTTCTTCTGCAGAATTAAACAAACCGTCTGCTTCATATCCATAATATGAACCGATAGGATAACCTTCCAAGAACCAGAAATTACCACGTCCGTCTCCGGGTTCTTTCCCTTCTGTCCCTTGCAAATCTGTCAATTCATTGTGAACATAAGCGATATTAAAGTTAACGTCATAACGGAAATCTTTGCTGATAGAATTGTTATGGAAAATGCTCAAATCAAACCCTGTGTTTTGTACCTGGCCTGCATTTTGTCTGGGTGCATCCATACCGAATATACCTTGTACAGGAAGGAGCAATAACATGTCGTTGGTTGTTTTCTTATATCCAGCTAATTCAAATCCTACTTTATTGTTGAGAAAAGAAGCTTCGATAGCACCTTCGATACTTGTTACTGTTGCCCATTTGAGTTCCTGGTTTGCGTAACGGCTTTCTTTGATGGTTGAATAAAGTGTATTTCCAAACATATATTTATCGTACGCATATGAAGGAACTGTCAAATAAGCTTCTGAATCGTTCAGCTCTTCATTACCTGTTTGTCCCCAGCCTGCACGCAGTTTTAAATTACTAAGCCAATCAATATTCGCATTTTTCATAAATTCTTCTTCTGTGATTCTCCAACCGGCTGAGAATGCGGGGAAAGTACCCCAACGGTTACCGGAAGCAAAGCGAGAAGAACCATCTAAACGCACGTTAGCTTCAAGCAGATATTTGTCGGCAAAGTTATATTGCGCTCGTCCGAAATATGAACGATGGGCTACTTCATATCTTGACTCTTTGTTTGTCTGTGAAGAAGCATCCAATGTACTCAAAGATTCTTGCAGTTCATTGTTACCACCACCTTTACGAGTAGCCTCTAAATGTTTGTATCGGTAATCGATCTGTTCAAAACCAGCCAGTAAACCTAAATCGTGTTTACCCCATGTTTCATTATAGTTAATCAATACCTGAGTTGTGTACCAGTTCCACCAAGTTTGTTTTTCATACCCTTCGCGAAGGCCGGTTGTCGCTTCATCTTTAGCACCGTAAATGATCTGTGTTTTGAAACCATCTTCGCTTCTTTCGTCATTACGTACGGAAAATAAAGCTTTTGCAGTCAGGTTCGGCAGAATATTTACTTGTCCGTATAATGTTCCGTTTACTTGTTGATCCATTGTTCTTCTGAAGCCGTCACGTCCTAATAGTGCAACAGGGTTGTCTTTACCGTTGTAGATATATTTACCTTCTTCATTGCGTACACCTTCCACTGGAGTTGCACGATTAGTAAATTGAGTCATACCGGCAACACTGTTCCATCCGTCCATTAAAGTCCCTCTATAACCAGAAACGTTCAAACCTGCGGAGAACCATTTGTTAATTTGCGAGTCAACGCTGGTGCGTGCATTAAAACGTTTATAGTTATTGGCATCGATTAAACCATTTTGTTGAGTATAACCGACAGATGCGTTATAACTTGTTTTTTCGGAACCACCGCTGATGGAAAGGTGGTGCATGGTTTCAATCGCATTTTGGTTCATGGTTTCTTTATACCAATCGGTATTGGGATGGCCATAAGGATCTGTTCCATTACGATATAATTCGATGTCTTCATCTGTAAATCGGAGTGGATTATCCGGATTGTCATTAAGAGTTGCTTCATTGTATAATATTGCATAATCGGCAGATCCCAGGAATTTAGGACGCATAGTCGGAGTTGACCAACCAACATTTCCAGAATAGTTAACACGTGCCCGATCTCCTTTTTTACCTTTCTTGGTAGTGATCAAAATAACTCCGTTTGCGGCCTGAACACCGTAAATGGCGGCAGAAGATGCATCTTTCAATACGGTAAGACTTTCGATATCAGCCGGGTCAATCGTGTTCATGCTGCCAGGAACGCCGTCTACTATAACCAATGGACTTGCAGCATTCACGGAGTTTTTACCACGGACAGTAATTGTACCTGTCTGGCTACCTGGACGTCCGGAACTTTGAATGGCTGTAACCCCCGGCATCTGCCCAGCTAATGCTGCAGAAACACTTGATACTGGTCTTGATTCCAGTGTTTCAGCTTTGATAGAAGATACAGAACCGGTTAAATTGACCTTTTTCTGTACACCATAACCGACAACTACTACTTCGTCAAGTTTTTGTGTGTCTTCTTTCAGATTCACGGCTAAAGTCGCTTGTCCATTGTACTTGATTTCCTGAGTCAGGTAACCGATAAAAGAGATGACAATAACATCTCCTTTTTTTACCTCCAGAACGAAATTACCGTTCATGTCGGTAACAGTACCGTTTGTCGTACCTTTCACGACTACGGAAGCTCCCGCTACAGGGCCAAATTCGTCTTCCACGATACCTTTCAAACTTGTTTGTTGCTGAGAGATGCCAACGTTGGGTGTTGCTACCTCATTAGATGCGAACACTGTACCTGTCGTAAACAATGCAGCAGACATCAACATTAGACTGACTGGTCTTGCGATTTTCAACATACTAATTGTTTTTTGTTTAATAATAGTTAGATATAATAGGCTTTAGGAGGATCTGTGTCTTTTACAGCTCACACTTACTTGCTTATTTTTTAGTAATTAGGGCCAAAGTTTATGCTTTCACACGCGTAGTTCTTGTAGAACTACGTCCTTTGACGCGACAAATGTAATACATTTATTTATTATCATGCATGTTTTTTAGAAAAAATTAGCATGAATACTTTTGAATGTATTTTAATGCCGCTTTTATACATCGAGACAAATATATTAAAATATTTTACTAACGCAAACAATATTAATTGTTATTTTTTCTTATAGGCTCCATTTTGAGTCCTGGATCTTTTGAAAATTCGACAATATGGGGTTGATACCTAATATGCAAGAATTAGCATTTTACTCCATACATGAATTTAGATCCTCAGGCATTTTAGCCAAGTATACATCTTGAAATGTTAATTAACAATTAAGTGTGTTTGAGTGTTATTTTATAATTCCGTCGAGACTTACTGCTTTTTCCCCTCATCCTTATTGTATATATAATAATGTTTATAGAAGGATTTTTACTCCAAAAATAGTTTGCCACACAATTACAGATTTTATCTCCATAAGTATCTTTTGAAAAATAAACGACTAACAATCAGAACTATGAAGCGAATATTTTCGTATATTAAAGCAAGTCCACTTATTTGCTGATAATTATCATCCGTATGATTGATGGTAATCGACCGTTCGGTTGATAATCATCGGCTAAACGGCTCATGGTTATCAAAATCAAGTTAATCGCCGGGGATTTTGTAATAAATAGGCTGGTAATACCGAGTTCCTCATCATTAGCTTATAAAACTTAATCATAGTTCTACAAGAACTGCATATAAAAATCCCCCTTTTCGCGTCTCCTTCTCTCTATATTTTTTACAATATGTCTTAGTTCTACAAGAACTATGTTACTATTATATGGCAAATTTATGATATAAGTTAGAAATCATACCATGAATGATAGAGTCTATAAGTAAGGTGTTTACCACCTCTGTTGGATCTTATTCATATAATGACTATTATTATTAAACAAAAAACAATTAGTATGTTGAAAATTGCAAGACCAGTCAGCTTTTTGCTGTTGTCTGCTGCTTTATGTTCCTCAGGGACAGTGCTCGCAGCTAATGAGACAGCAACTCCCAAAGTTGGTATTTCTCAGCAACAGAAAAGTTTGAAAGGAACAGTTAATGATGTACTGGGTCCCGTAGCCGGTGCATCAGTAGTCGTAAAAGGTACGACAAACGGTACAGTTACCGACATGGATGGTAACTTTGTTCTGGAAGTGAATAACGGTGATGTTCTCCAAATTTCTTTCATCGGTTATGTAACGCAGGAAATCAAGTACACCGGACAAGCTACTTTGGCTGTGAACCTGGTGGAAGACACTCAGAAATTGGAAGAAGTCGTTGTCGTTGGTTACGGTACACAGAAAAAGGTGAATATGACCGGTGCTGTAGCTATGGTAGACAGCAAAGTGTTGGAAAACCGTCCTGTGCAGAACGTTTCTACAGCTTTGCAAGGTACGATGCCTGGTGTTCAGGTGACTTCAGGTGGTGGCCGTCCCGGACAGGATGGTGGTACGATCCGCGTGCGTGGTGTCGGTACGTTGAACACGGCTGACCCATATATCTTGGTGGATGGTATTGAAACCGGAACGATGAACTCTGTCGATCCGAACGATATCGAAAGTATTTCCGTATTGAAAGATGCCGCTTCTGCTGCTATCTACGGTTCGAAGGCTTCCAATGGTGTTATCTTGATTACGACAAAACGTGGTAAGACAGGTAAGCCGCGCATCTCTTATAATGGATATGTAGGTTTCCAGAGACCGACGGAAATGATTGACCGTATCAGTTCTTACGACTATGCGCGGTTGTATAGCCAGTCTATGAGTGCTGAAGGTTTGACTCCCCGTTTCGATGAAACGGATCTTCAGAAATTCAAGGATGGTTCTTCTCCTGATACGCATCCGAATACGGATTGGTATGACGAAGCTTACCAAACAGGTGTGCAACATTCACACAATGTTAGTGTGAGTGGTGGTACGGAAAATGCAAAGTATATGGGATCTGTCGGTTATTTGGGACAGACAGGTATCCTTCCGAATGCAGACAGACAGCAGTTCAACGCACGTACCAACTTAGATTTGAAGTTGAACTCTAAATTGACAGTACGTTTGAATTTGGCTTATATTAAAAATGATTATGCAGACCCGATTTCTTCTTATGCATCTGGTATAAGTGATAGTGGTAACCCGAATTCTGCTGCCTCTTCCGACCAGATTATCCGTCAGTTGAATCGTATTTCACCGTGGATTGTCGGTCGTGCAGAAGATGGTTCCTATGGTACGATTTCCGATGGAAGCCCGCTTGCTTGGTTGGATGTTGACCAAACAGTCAAACGTAAAAATCAGAACTTTTCAGGTACGTTAGCTGCCGATTATAAGATTATTGACGGGTTGGTTGCGACAGTGACAGGTTCTTATGTCAATAATCAGCAGCATTATATTGCTTTTCAGAAGTATATTAAATATAATCCGAATAAAGAAACGGAGCAAAATCGTGCGGAAGAGCGTTTTACCGGTTGGCATCGTGCTTCATTCGATGCTTTGTTGAACTACGACAAGCAATTCGGTGAACATGGTTTGAAAGCGATGGCAGGTTGGCATACGGAAAAGTATGATTATTCTTTTAACCATCAATTCCGTAAGAACTTCCCGACTAACGATTTGACCGATATGAATGCGGGTGACCCTGCATCCCAGAAAAGTTACGGGTTTACTCGTGAATTGGCCATGATTTCATGGTTCGGACGTATCAACTATGATTATGCCGGCAAGTATTTGTTGGAAGGTAATATCCGTGCGGATGCGTCTTCACGTTTTGCCGATGGTAATCGTTGGGGCTATTTCCCCTCTTTCTCTGCTGCATGGCGTATCAGCGAAGAAGGTTTTATGGAAAATACGAAGGACTGGTTGAACAACTTGAAGATCCGTGGTTCTTGGGGATTACTGGGTAATCAGGATGCATTGAATGATTACTATCCTTGGATGAATACGTATGCATTGGATGCAAGTTACCCATTGGGTGGTGCTTTGCAGTCTGGTTATTATCAGGATAGCTACAAGTTGGCTTCCATTTCTTGGGAAAAATCTCGTACATGGGGACTTGGTTTTGATGCGACGCTTAACAACAAGATCAATGTGACGTTCGACTACTATGACCGTAAGACGACCGGTATCATTATGGATGTACCTGTTCCGCAGGAGTTTGGTTTAGGAGCATACAAAGACAATGTGGGTGAAATGTCCAACCGAGGTGTCGAAGTGATCTTGAGCTATAATAATAAGTGGGGCGACTGGTCGTTTGGTGCAACCGGTAACTTCGCATACAATAAGAATATTTTGCAGGATTTGGGATTGTCTGGCAGTTCTAAGGAGATGCAAGACCCGAACAACGGTAATAAGATCCGTCGGATCGGTGAAGCATTGAATACCTACTTGGTTTATGAAGCAGACGGTTTCTTCGAATCAGACGAAGCGGCACAGGCGTATATGGATAAATATGCTGGAAAGGACGGATATCCATTCTCCAAAAAATTCAAAGCAGGTGACCTGATTTACAAGGATACAAATAATGACGGAAAGATTGATGATTCTGATCGTGTTTTGGCAGGATCGACTGACCCGAAATTTACTTTTGGTTTGAATTTGAATGCAGCTTATAAGAATTTCGACTTGTCGATGACCTTTACTGGAGCAGCAGGTGTAAGTCGTTTGATCAACAAGGAGGTGACCGGTTACTTCGCAGGTGACGATTCTCACCCGGCAACTGTTTGGTTGGATGCTTGGACACAGGACAACAAAGATGCTTCGATGCCGCGTGTCGCTTATGATGAAAGTTCGAACAACTATACAACTTCTACATTCTGGGTGCAGAACTCCAGCTACTTACGTATGAAGAATCTGCAATTCGGATATACACTTCCGAAAAATGTGTTGAAGTCTGTCGGAATTGAGAATGTTCGTTTCTACTATTCAGTAGAAAATTTGTTTACGATTCATAATATGCTTGTCAGCGTCGATCCTGAAATCGGAGATGAACGTGGTTCCAGTTTCCCGTTGACACAGACACATGCTTTTGGTGTGAATGTGACATTCTGATAAATGTGAAAAATTAAGATTTAAAAGAAATAGATAAATATGAAACGATTATTAGTATATATGTTGTCTGGAATGACGATCTTAGGCACTTCCTGCTCCGATTTTTTGGATACGGCTCCGTTGGATGCTCTGTCTCCGGCAACGACTTGGAAAACGGAAACAGATGCCGAAAAGTTTCTGATCGGTTGTTATGACGGTTGGGCCGATGAAACCGGTATTTTGTATTGGGACTGTGCTTCCGATTTCGGGTTTAACTTTCATGCTCATGAAGGATGGAGAGAGATCGGTGCCGGTACGATGAGTTCTACCGGTAATGTGGCTGATTATTATAGTTTCGGTATGATTCGCCGTTGTAATGACTTTATTAAGAATATCGAAGGTGTCGAGTTTGCGGATGCAAACAAGAAAAACGATATGATTGGACAAGTCAAGACCATCCGGGCTTACCAATATTTCACAAAGAACTGGTTGTATGGTGGTGTGCCTATCATCGATTCGTATGAAACAGCCGAAGAAGCTAAGGTCCCACGTAATACGGAAGAGGAAGTGAAGAAGTTCATTTATGATGAACTGGATGCTGCTATCCCGATGCTGAACGATGCACCGAAAGCCAGCGGTTATATCGCTAAGGGTACGGCGTTGGCTCTGAAGATGCGTACAGCCCTGTTCTATTCTGATTTTCAGTTGGCAAAGGATGCTGCCAAAGCTATAATGGATTTGGGACAGTATGAATTGGATCCGAGCTTTGAAAACCTCTTTATGATAGCTGGACAAAATTCGAAGGAAATCATTGCGGCTGTCCAGCACGATGAAAACCTGTATTCAAACTGGACAATTGCAACGATGTATAACAATGGAGATGGTGGTTGGTCTTCTATGGTGCCGACACAGAATCTGATTGATACGTATGAAATGAGTAACGGTTTGACAAAAGAAGAGGCTGGTAGTGGCTACGATGCAAAACATCCGTTTGCCAACCGTGACCCGCGTATGGCAATGACTGTTCTTTATCCGGGGATGGACTGGAACGGAAAGGTTTTGAACACATTGGATAAAATCGATCCGACGCTTGAAAAACCGGGAAATCCGAACAATGATGGTTCCAACAACTGTTCTAAGACCCGTCTGACATGGGCGAAATATTTAGCTCCGATGGATCAGTACAATGATGTTTGGGCTACCAATTGCCAACCGATCGTTTTCCGTTATGCGGAAGTCTTGTTGAGCTATGCGGAAGCGGAAAACGAGTTGAACGGACCGTCTGCCGAAGTTTACGGTATGCTGGATCAGATTCGTGAACGTGTCGGTATGCCGAAGGTAGACCGGAACAAGTATAGTTCGAAAGATAAGTTGCGCGAGTTGATCCGCCGTGAACGTGGTGTGGAATTAGCTGGTGAAGGTCTACGTCGTCAGGATATCATCCGTTGGAAAGACACCAGTGGTAAGATGGTGGCCGAAACGGTGATGAACACTGAATTGAGAGCGATCACTGGTACAATCGATTATGAAGAAAAGGATCCGACCAAACGTGCTGTCATTACAGGTAACGAGTTGATCGAAGAACGTGTGTTCAAGCCGTTCCACCGTTATCTGCCGATCAAGCAGGACTATATACGAAAGAATGATCGATTGAAGCAGAATGAAGGCTATTAATTAAATATTAGTATATTATATTCTTTATGGGAAGGGATATGTTGTAAAAAAGCAATATATCCCTTTCCTTTGTACAGAAAAACACTAAAATAGCATGAAGCATTATCGAATTTTCTCTTTTCTCTTATTATTCCTTTATGTCGCGTTAGGATATAGTTGCAACATGCCCTCTTCTTCCGGCCGGGAAGTCCTGGATATGAATACCGACTGGGCTTTTTACCGGGGAGAAGTGGCGGAGGGGAGCCAGGCGGATCTGGATGATTCCGGATGGATGCCTGTCGCCTTACCTCATATCATGCAACTGGAAACGAAACATTGCGGCGGAAACTCCATTTATGATGGGGTCGGTTGGTATCGCCGTTATTTCAAACTGCCTGCAAAGTATAAGGATAAACGGGTCGTCGTCTCCTTTGAAGGAGTGATGACGAATTGCGATGTTTATCTGAACGGTCAAAAAGTGACGGAACACCATGGCGGTTATATGGGATTCGTAGCAGACCTTACGGATCGTATCGATTGGAACGGAACGAATGTGCTGGCTGTCCGCGTGTCCGCCGAACCGGATCCGCTGACACCACCGGGAAAGCCGCAAGATAAAATGGACTTTTACTATTATAGTGGAATTTATCGGGACGTCCGGATGGAGATTACCGATAAAATTTATATAACAGACCCTTTACAAGAAAACAAAGTCGCCGGTGGTGGTCAGTTCGTGACTTTCCCCGAAGTGACAAAAGATAAGGCGAGAACGCATATTGCCACACATATTCGGAATCTGACGGACAAAGATAAAGCGCTTTCCGTCTTCTCGCAACTGGTAGACTCGGCTGGCCGTGTCGTGGCGGAGGTGGAAACGCTGGTCACCTTGCAAAAGCAATCGGACGGGACGGTGGAGCAGGACCTCATTGTCAATCGACCGGCGTTATGGCATCCATATACGCCTAATCTCTATACCTTGCATACACAATTATTGTCGGAAGATAAAATCCTCGACGAGACAACTCGGAAGATCGGTATTCGTACGATCCGGTATACGGCAGAGGAAGGATTCTTTATCAACGGAGAAAAACTATATATGCGCGGAGCCAACCGCCATCAGGCTTTTGCCAATGTCGGGGATGCGGCTTCCAACTCGATGCAGGTACGGGATGTGATCGACCTGAAGCGGGGCGGTTACAATGCAGTTCGCGCCGCCCATTATCCCAGCGACCCGGCTTTCTTGGAAGCGTGCGATCGGTACGGGTTGCTGGTCGTGGAGTGCATTCCGGGCTGGCAGTTCTATAATCCGGATTCCACCTTTATTAAACGTTTGTATGAAATCGGGCGCCAGATGATCCGTCGTGACCGGAATCATCCTTCTGTCGTTCTTTGGGAAACGGCTTTGAACGAATCCCGTTATCCGGTCTCTTTGGCAAAAGAGATTTTTGAACTGTCTCATGCCGAATATCCGGGCGACCAGATGTACACGGCAGGCGATTATTTCGGGCATGCGGAGATGGAGCCTTATTATGATGTCTTTTATAAGCAAGTGTCCAAATTCCCGAAAGACGGGGATGTGATGAGTAATTATCCGGAAGATTTAATAGCGGTCAAGCCTTTGTTTACCCGTGAATGGGGTGATGGGGTCGGTGAAAAGCCGCGTGTCAGCCTGAAAGAAAATGAAGAAGAACAGATGCGCCAATGCCGTAGCCGTATCGATCAGTTGAACGGCAAAGGTTATTTCGATTGGTGCATGCTGGATGCCAATCCGCATATGGGTGGCCATTTCGTTTGGAGCTACAATGATTATGCACGGGGTAGCCAGGATGAAACGATGTATAGCGGGGTAGTGGATATCAACCGATATCCGAAATTCAGCTACTTTATGTTACAAAGTATGCGGGACAAATCGATCTCGGAGCCGGGGCTTTATAAAGGGCCTATGGTTCATATCGCATCTTATAATGCTTCCGGAGATTTCACATCGTCTACAACGGACATAACGGTTTTCTCCAATTGCGACGAAGTCCGGTTGTACCGCAATGACAAGTTGGTCGGAACGCAGACACGGGCAGAACGGACACCTCTGTATCGTTCAGTCGTTGAAAAGGGAGGCAGCCCTGTGTTCATCTTTAATGCCGGAGGGTATGAGGCCGGGACGTTAAAGGCGGAAGCGCTGGTTGGCGGGGAAGTGGTGGCAACGCATAGCGTGAGTACCCCCGAAGAAGCCGATCATCTGGTTGTGGATATCAAGACGGATGGCATTGTTCCAGTTGCCGACGGTTCGGATATGATCCCTGTTTACTTTAAGGTATGTGACAAGAATGGATCTTTGATTAACAACTCCGGTCAGGAAATCCGGATTCAGGTATCCGGCGAAGGAGTGTTGGTCGGGGACACGATCAGCCGCGTCGGCATCAATCCCCAAAAAGTGGAAGGAGGCGTTGGTTTCGCATTTGTCCGTACGACCCGGAAAGCCGGTAAGATTACGGTTAAAGCGATAGCGGAAGGCTTGTCCGCCGGTGAAGCCGAAATCAGCACAAAGCCGTTTGAAGGAACTTATCTGCCGGATGGAAAACATAGCCGGTTTACCGGAAAGGAAGAAGATAATGCCGTGGTGAAACCTTCTTCCTGGCAGAAGCGCATTTTGGAGAAACCTCGTCTGAAGATCGCCTCGGTCCAAGTAGGAAGCAGCCAGAACGGATATCCGGCTTCACATATAATCGACAACGACGACCATACCTGGTGGATCGCCGGGGAAGACCGCTTGCCACAGGTGATAACATTGGTATTGGACCGTCCGACATACGTGGCTGCCAGCCGCATCCTTTTCCAGAAAGACAGTTCTTCCTATAAACATAAGGTGGAAACATCGCAGGATGGTGAGCGTTGGGAACTCCTATATGAACGCGAATGTACGGGTTGGGAATTTAAACCGATGACGGTCGACCGTGAAGTGAAATATGTCCGCCTGACGATCGAAAATGTTTCCGAAGGACGTGCCGGCCTGGGGGAATTCTCGCTCTATTAATATATATTAAAGTATAATACATCTAATCAGAATAGCATGAAAAGAATAGTATTTATGTTAGTAGTCCTGTTTTGCGGGACAAACCTTTTTGCACAAGACAAGCCGTTCGACATCGAGCATGCGCCGGCCCCTTTGTTCCGTTGTCCGATCTATGACGGCCCTACCGATCCGACGCTCGAATGGAATGCGGAACGGCAGGAATGGTGGATGTTCTACACCCAACGCCGTGCCAATGTCCCTAACTTGCAAGAGGTGGCATGTGTGTACGGAAGCAAGGTCGGGATCGCTGCTACTAAAAACAATGGTAAAAGCTGGTATTATGTCGGGACGGCGAACCTGCCGGAACCGATGCAGGGGCAGAGCACTTTCTGGGCTCCTGATGTGTTCAGGCATAAGGACACTTATTATATGATCGTTACCTTTATCCCCGGCATCCATCCTTTCTGGGGAGGCGATGCCCGGCTTGTCTTTTACAAAAGCAAGGATCTGATGAATTGGGATTTGGTGGAGGAAATAGAGGGTACACATGGTTGTATCGATGCTTCGGCGTTCCAGATGCCGGACGGAAGTTGGAAGATGTGGTACAAGACGCCCGACTCCAAAACGAATACGGGTGTGAGTAAGGATCTGACGACCTGGAAGGTAACCGGTAAATGTGAGATTGACGATGTCCCGCACGAAGGGCCGATTGTCTTTTATTGGAAGAATAAATATTGGAACATCATCGATGAATGCAACTTAGGATATGTAGGCTTGCATTGCTACGAATCGGACGATGCGGCTAACTGGACCTATAACTCGACAATCCTGAATAAGCCGGGCCTCCGTCCGGATGATTTCGACCAGGGAAGGCATTGCGATGTCGTTGTGATCGGCGACCGTGCCTTTATCTTCTATTTTACTCATCCGGGACGAACGTACAAAATGGACGGTATCGAAGTGGAAGAGAACACCTGGAATTATCATCGTGCTTCTATCCAGATAGCCGAGTTGGAATATGTGGATGGGAAGATCGTGTGTGACCGGGATAAGTATGCAAAGAAAGTTCCGTCACCCATCGAGAGAAAGAAAAAATAATGGCCGGATAAGGAGGGTTAAAGATGAAAATAGATCATTTATTAGTTATCTCGTTGGGGACAATCACCGGATTGGCTTCCTGTTCGTCCGGTCAGAAAGAAGAGGTGCAGAAACCGAATATCCTGATCCTGCTCGCGGACGATGCCGGATATGCGGATTTCGGGTTTATGGGATCGCCGGATATCCAGACTCCGAATATCGACCGTCTGTCTGCCGAAGGTTGTATCTTTACGGATGCTCATGTGGCGGCGACGGTGAGCAGTCCTTCCCGCTCGATGATGCTGACGGGCCGATACGGACAACGCTACGGATATGAATGTAACCTGGATAAGCAAGGCGACGGTATTCCTGACGATGAAGAACTGCTTCCGGCTCTATTGAAGCGGCATGACTATCGTACGGCCTGCATCGGTAAGTGGCATTTGGGATCTGAACCATCCCAACGGCCCAATGCGAAAGGCTTCGATACGTTCTACGGGCTTTTGGCCGGGCACCGTTCTTATTTCTATAATCCGGAAACCAGCGATAAAGACGGGAACCTGCAACAATATCAGTATAACGGGCAGAAGTTGTCTTTTAACGGTTATTTTACCGACGAACTGGCTTCCAAGGCGCAGCAGTTCATTACGGAAAGCAACCAACCGTTTATGCTTTATATGTCCTTTACCGCTCCCCATTCTCCTAATGAAGCGACGGCGGAAGACTTGGCGCGTTTTGAAGGGCAACCCCGCCAGAAATATGCAGCTATGATGTATGCGTTGGACCGTGGTGTCGGCAAGATCGTGGACGAATTGAAAGCGGCTGGCAAGTTCGATAATACGATTATCTTTTTTTTGAGCGACAATGGCGGATCGACTACAAACCAATCGTCAAACCTTCCGCTCAAAGGTTTCAAAGGAAATAAGTTCGAAGGCGGACAACGGGTTCCGTTCTTTGTCGTTTGGGGCGATCGCTTCAAATGCGACCAGCGTTTCACCGGGCTGACTTCTTCCCTGGACATTTTTGCCACGGTGGTAGATGCATTGGGTATTCCGGAAGAAGGGTTGCACAAGCCGGTCGACGGTGTCTCCTTATTGCCGTATCTTTCCGGGAAAAAAGCGGGTAATCCGCATGATGCCTTATTTTGGCGTAAGATGGATACCCGTGCCATCCGTTCCGGTTCATACAAGCTGATCATTACTCGTGGTGTCGATTCAGTCCTGTATAATATGGATCAGGATGTGGAAGAGATGCACGACCTTTTATCTTCCGAACCGGAAAAAGCACAGGAACTCATGGAGCAATTGAGCGAATGGGAGCAGACCTGTTGTAAAGACCCTCTTTGGATAGAAGAAGGCTGGGCCGAAATCACAAACGGCCTGCATGAACGTTTAATGAAAAACGAGATACGGACGGCGCAGGATCTTTGAAAGAAAAAGCCTCGACATAAAGTCGAGGCTTTTTTTATGGATAAATTGTATCTTTGCACCCATAAAAGAGAAAAAATATGATTTCGGTTGAAGGACTAACAGTTGAGTTTGGCGGGTTTACGCTTTTTGATGATGTTTCGTTTGTGGTAAATAAGAAGGATCGTATCGCATTGGTGGGAAAAAACGGTGCGGGCAAATCGACGATGCTGAAAATATTTGCCGGATTGCAATCGCCTACATCCGGTACGGTCAGTGTGCCGAAGGAGACGACCATCGGTTATCTTCCCCAGCAAATGAAGCTGGCGGATACACAGACGGTGCGCGAAGAGGCTGAACACGCTTTTGAACATATCCATGAGATGGAAAAAGAGATAGAGCGCCTGAGCCTCCAACTGGCCGAACGAACCGATTATGAGACGGAATCGTATCAGAACCTCATAGACCGTGTCACGCATCTGACGGAACATTTCCAGATGATGGGCGGAAACAACTACCATGCCGAGCTGGAACGGACGTTGATCGGGTTGGGGTTCAGCCGTGAAGATTTTGACCGCCCCACCTCCGAGTTCAGCGGGGGATGGCGTATGCGTATCGAGCTTGCCAAACTTCTGCTCCGTAAGCCGGATGTCCTGTTGCTCGACGAACCGACCAACCATTTGGATATCGAGTCCATCCAGTGGCTTGAAAACTTCATTGCGACACGTGCCAATGCGGTTATCCTGGTTTCCCATGACCGGGCGTTTATCGATAATACCACTTTTCGTACGATCGAGATCGAACTCGGAAGCATATATGACTATAAAGTAAAATATTCCGAATATGTAGAATTGCGCAAAGAGCGTCGAGAACAACAGCTTCGTGCTTTTGAAAACCAACAGAAGAAATTGGCCGATACGGAGGCTTTCATCGAACGTTTCCGGTATAAGGCTACCAAATCCGTGCAGGTGCAGTCTCGTATCAAACAATTGGAAAAGGTAGAACGTATCGAGGTGGATGATGTGGATACCGCCATGCTGAGCCTGAAGTTTCCACCTGCACCCCGTTCCGGTTCTTATCCGGTGATTGCGGAAGAGGTAGCCAAGCGTTATGGCGACCATCTGATCTTCGAGCATGCCACCTTTACCATCAATCGCGGGGACAAAGTCGCTTTTGTCGGAAAGAACGGCGAAGGCAAGTCCACATTGGTTAAATGTATAATGGGCGAGATCACCGACTTCACCGGAAAGCTCCAGTTAGGGCACAATGTGAAGATCGGCTACTTTGCACAAAACCAGGCGCAATTGCTGGATGAGAATATGACCGTTTTCGACACGATCGACTATGTTGCCCAAGGTGATATCCGCCTGAAGATACGGGACATCTTAGGAGCTTTCATGTTCGGGGGAGAGGCTTCGGATAAGAAAGTGAAGGTGCTTTCCGGGGGTGAGAAGACCCGTCTGGCTATGATCCGCTTGTTGCTGGAACCGGTGAACCTCTTGATTCTCGATGAGCCGACCAACCATTTGGATATGCGTTCGAAGGATGTGCTGAAAGATGCATTGAAAGAGTTCGACGGTACGGTTATCGTTGTCTCGCATGACCGTGAATTTCTGGATGGGCTGGTGGATAAGGTCTACGAATTCGGGAATAAACGGGTGATCGAGCATTTGGGGGGTATTTATGATTTTCTGGAACATAAAAAGATGGATAACTTGCGTGAATTGGAACGTTCCACACAAGTTGCGATCTCTACGGAAGGAACCGTTTCGGAACCGACCCAAAACAAGCTTTCATACGAAGCCCGTAAGGAACAGAGCAAGGCAATCAAGAAAATTGAAAAAGCGATAGCCGAATCCGAAAAGAAAATCACGGAGCTCGAAAACTCCATTGCTGCTATCGAGGCCAAGCTGGCCACTCCGGAAGGGGCGGCGGATGCTTCCTTATACACCGAGTATTCAGAATTGAAGAAGAACCTTTCCGACACGATGGATCTTTGGGCGGAACAGACGATGGAGCTGGAAGAACTGAATGCAGAGGCGAACGGTTGACGATTTTGCAGACATAGGCAGGCGATGGAAATTCCCTGCCTATTGGTCTCGTATCCGATGCCTATCCGTTTGAAATCCGATGCAGAGGAAATTTGTGTTTGTTGCCGACGTATTATGGGAAATTCTTCCTACCTTTGCCTACTTAAAACTAAAAAACACAAACTTAATTCTTGCGCTATGTTAACTCAGATTATAAATGGCAAGATCCTTACCCCACAGGGCTGGTTGAAAGACGGTTCTGTTCTGATAAGCGATAACAAGATTTTAGAAGTGACGAACTGCGATCTGGCAGTGGTAGGAGCCACTTTGATAGACGCTAAAGGCATGTACATCGTGCCTGGCGGAGTAGAAATCCATGTCCACGGCGGTGGAGGCCGTGACTTTATGGAAGGAACCGAAGAAGCGTTCCGGGTAGCCGTGGCCGCTCATATGCAACATGGCACGACCAGTATTTTCCCCACATTGTCTTCTTCAACCATCCCGATGATCCGGGAGGCGGCTGCTACCACTGAAAAGTTGATGGCCGAAAAAGACAGTCCTGTCCTCGGGCTTCATTTGGAAGGGCATTACTTCAATATGAAGATGGCCGGCGGACAATTACCTGAAAATATCAAGAATCCTGACCCGGAAGAATATATCCCCTTGCTGGAAGAAACGCATTGCATCAAGCGTTGGGACGCGGCTCCCGAGCTGCCTGGCGCCATGCAATTCGGTAAATACATCACATCGAAAGGCGTGCTGGCGGCTGTCGGCCATACGCAAGCCGAGTATGATGATATTCAGACCGCCTACGAAGCCGGATACACACATGCGACACATTTCTACAACGCAATGCCCGGTTTCCACAAGCGTCGCGAGTATAAATATGAAGGCACGGTGGAAAGCATCTACCTGATCGACGATATGACGGTCGAGGTGGTTGCTGACGGTATCCATGTGCCTCCTACGATTCTTCGCTTAGTTTATAAGATCAAAGGCGTGGAACGCACGTGCCTGATCACCGATGCACTGGCCTGTGCCGCAAGTGATAGCCAAACGGCGTTCGACCCGCGTGTGATCATCGAAGACTGGGTTTGCAAGCTGGCTGACCGCTCTGCGCTCGCCGGTAGTGTTGCGACGATGGACCGCTTGATCCGTACGATGGTTCAGAAAGCTGAAATACCGTTGGAAGATGCCGTACGCATGGCTTCCGAAACGCCTGCCCGCTTGATGGGCGTTTACGACCGTAAAGGTTCTTTGCAACGAGGTAAGGATGCCGACATCCAGATATTGGATAAGGACTTGAACGTCCGTGCTGTTTGGGCGATGGGTAAATTGGTGGAAGGAACGAATAAACTGTTTTGATTTATGCTGACACAAATAATAAATGGCCAGATCCTTACCCCGCAGGGGTGGTTGAAGGATGGCTCCGTATTGATTAGCGACGGGAAGATTTTGGAAGTGACGAATAGCGACCTGGCTGTTATCGGTGCTAAAGTGGTAGACGCCAAGGGAATGTATATCGTTCCCGGTTTCGTAGCCATGAACGTGCATGGTGGTGGTGGTCACGACTTTAAGGAATGCACGGAAGAGGCTTTCCAAAGTGCGATTGCCGCCCATATGAAACACGGTGCGACGACTCTTTTCCCCACTTTGTCTTCTTCTTCTAAAGATTCGATCTGCAAAGCGGTCTCCATCTGTGAGAAACTGATGGCGGAAAAGGACGGTCCTGTGTTGGGGCTTCATGTCGAAGGACCGTATCTGAATGCCAAGATGGCTGGTAGTTTGTACGAAGTGAAAGATCCGGACAAGGACGAATATATGTCTATCCTGGAAAGCACGAATTGCATTAAGCGTTGGGATTCCAGTCCGGAGTTGCCGGGTGCGCATGATTTCGCCCGTTATCTCAGGTCAAAAGGTATTTTGGCGGCCATTACGCATACGGAAGCCGAATTTGGGGATATCAAGGAGGCTTATGCCGCCGGCTTTACCCATGCGGCACAGTTCTACAATGCAATGCCCGGCTTCCACAAGCGCCGTGAATATAAATACGAAGGAACGGTGGAAAGCGTATTCCTGATGGACGATATGACGGTTGAAGTGATTGCTGATGGCAAACATTTGCCTTCTACGATTCTTCGCTTAGTGTATAAGCTGAAAGGTGTGGAACGTACGTGCCTGGTGACCGATGCGTTGTCTTATGCCGCGAGCGATGTGAAACCGGCGGGAGATTCGCGTATCATTATTGAAGACGGCGTTTGCAAGTTGGCCGACCATTCTTCGCTTGCCGGAAGTATCGCAACGATGGATGTACTGGTTCGTACCATGGTTCAGAAAGCCAATATCCCTTTGGCCGATGCCGTCCGCATGGCTTCCGAAACTCCGGCGCGCCTGATGGGAGTATCCGATCGTACGGGTACGTTGCAACGCGGTAAAGACGCCGATATCATTATCATGGACCGCAACCTGGCTGTCCGTGCCGTTTGGTCGATGGGTAATCTGGTTCCGGCTGCCAATACGTTGTTTTAAGAAATAATGAGCCAATTGGATAATGTGCCGATATGCCGATAGAAGAAAATGATGACTTATAGATGTCCCTTTGTCTCTATTCTTTTGCCGTCTGCTTCAGCAGACGGCAAAAGAATATTCATGTGGTTTTTCCGGAATCCTCTATCACTCTATCACACTTTTCTTTGTAAGTATTGATAAATATTGCTGTCCGATAAAACTTTTATGAAGTGAATAAAATTAGGGCTGATTCCATTTGCAGGAGTCAGCCCCTTTTGGTTACCTTTGGTTTACCACAACAAAAGATTAACCATGGGTA